>CEWO01020460.1_pt1 | contig 20728 bp, 24 predicted proteins | sample 361561 | NCBI WGS metagenome assembly CEWO01 (sample SAMEA2623627, study PRJEB7988) | marine metagenome | isolation source: saline water (ENVO:00002010), including
ATTAAAGATAGACAAACTATTAAGGGAATCCTTAGCCAGCTGTTTATATAAATCGTCATCGCTATCATGGTTTCCTCTAATGAATAATTTACAACCAATCAATCTGGCAATTTGCTTTTGCAAGAAGGTAAAGGATTCTACGCTTAGGTCTTCTAGTAAATCTCCGCCAAGAATAAAATATTCAGCATCTGGGTGATTCTGTAGAATGTCTGATATTACAGCATCAAGGGAGCTAAACGTGTCTAAACCAAAAAAGGGTTTATTGGAAACAAGATGGAAGTCTGATAAAAAAATTAATTTTGAACTTCTCATACTTTTTACTTTACAGTTAACAAAGGATTTAACAATAAAATAAAATCAGTTATGATAGAGCATGAATAAATATACAGCTGAGTTTTATGGTACTTTTTTATTGCTTCTAGCAATCGTTAGTACTGAAATGTTAATGAGGTCTATTGATGCCCCACCCTATCTAACGTTATTAACAATTGCCGCATCCGCTAGTGCCATTCTTTACTGTAATATAACTTTATTCATGAAAGTTTCTGGTTCTCATTTTAATCCTGCAGTTTCTTTAATGATGTACATACGAGGAAATCTTTCTTTGAGAGATTTTTCATATTACACATTAATGCAAATCCTTGGTGGAGTAATGGGAGTATTCGCCGCTCATTTAATGTTTGCTGAACCTGCATTCTCTATTTCTGTAATTGATAGATCGGCAAACAACATTATCTTGGGGGAATTCATTGCGACTATTGGTTTACTAATTGTAATTATTCACGGTGATAGATTCTCTCCTGATAAGCTTCCTGCATTAGTTGGAACGTACATATTAGCGGCAACATTTTTCACTTCATCGACTTGTTTCGCCAACCCCGCGGTTTCTATTTCTAGAATTTTTACAAATTCTCCAGTTGGAATAGACGCTGCTTCCTTAGTGTGTTTTCTTTTAGTTGAGTTTCTGGCTGTTTTTATAGTTTCTAAATCAATAGAATAAGTCTTAATGTTTGGCTATTAAGTTTTTTAAGGAATCATCCATATCAGCATTTTCTTTAACAAATTCAACGGAGGATCCAATTTTTTGACTAATTACGTGAAAAGCCAAGAATAATGACTTGGAATCAGTTAAGCATTTAAAATAATCTAATTTGCGCAATTCTTTCATTAGAAGACTTAATGCCTGATTTTCTATATCTTTTTCACTCATGAAGCCCTTAATCTGACATGATTTAAATTGAATGTCAAGTACTGTTTATTTATTTTTTATTAAAATTGATTGTTTTTAGATGAATTTTTTACTAGAATAGTAGTGGTTAAAAAATGTTTTAGTATAAGGAGTTTTCACAATGATTGGTGAATCTATTAATTTCATGATTACTGGCATGTCTGTTGTTTTCATGTTCTTAGTAATAATGGTATTTGTTCTAAAGGCACAAGGTGCTTTAGTTGGTTCTTTTTTTAATAAAGAAGAATCAAAAAATTCTTCATCAAATGATAAGAATCAACTTGGTGCAGAAAAGGTAGCAATAATATCTGCTGCTGTAAAACATCACATAGAACAAACAAAAAAACCTTAGTTAATATTTCATCATTATTTTAAAAAATATTATGAGCAAAAAATATATTGATATTATGGATACAACTTTCAGAGACGGATTTCAGTCAGTCTTTGGAGGAAGGGTTTTGATGGAAGACTTTCTTCCTGCTGTTGAAGAAGCAAAAAAAGCAGGGATAACTCATTTTGAATTTGGTGGAGGTGCGCGATTCCAAAGCCTATTCTTCTATTTGAATGAGAATGCTTTTGATATGATGGATAAATTCCGAGAGATTACTGGACCTGACGCGAATCTTCAAACTTTATCTAGAGGAATAAATACTGTTGCTCTAGATACAGGCAGCAGAGAAATTATAGACCTTCATGCAAAATTGTTTAAGAAACATGGAACTACAACAATAAGAAATTTTGATGCTTTAAATGATGTTTCAAATATGCAATATAGTGCTGAATGTATTAATAAGCATGGTCTTAAGCATGAAGCTGTTATAACAATGATGGATTTGCCACCTGGATGTGTAGGTGCTCACAATGCAGAATTTTATGAAAAGATACTGAGGCAAATTCTTGATTCTGGAATAAAATTTAGTTCATTGTGCTTTAAAGATGCTAGCGGAACTGCTCACCCAAAGAAAGTTTATGACACTATCAAAATGGCCAGAGAAATACTCCCAAAAGATACTCATATCAGATTTCATACTCATGAAAGCGCAGGTATAAGCGTATCATGCTATTTGGCTGCATTAGAAGCTGGTGCAGATGGTATAGATACTGCAATTTCACCAGTTTCTGGCGGCACTAGTCAGCCGGATATATTAACAATGCTTCATGCGACTAAAAATACAAATTTTAACCTTAGTAACCTAGAATCTTCTAAGTTAATGAAAGTAAAAGAAGCCCTTGCCTTATTGCTTAAAGATTATTATGTACCAAGGGAAGCGAAAAGAGTTTCGCCACTAATTCCCTTTTCACCAATGCCAGGTGGCGCTTTAACTGCCAACACTCAAATGATGAGAGATAATAATATCCTGCACAAATACCCGGAAGTGATATCAGCTATGGGTGAAGTTGTAGAGAAAGGTGGATATGGAACGTCTGTAACACCAGTATCACAATTTTATTGGCAACAAGCATTTAGCAATGTCATGTTCGGCAAATGGAAAAAGATTTCTGATGGTTATGGAAGAATGGTTTTAGGATATTTTGGTAAAACACCCACAGAACCTGACCCAGAGATTGTGAAGCTTGCTTCAGAACAGCTTTCGTTAGAACCAACAAAACAAAACCCTTTAGATATTGCCGATAAAGATGAAAAGAAAAGCATCAACTATTGGAAAGATGTTCTAGTTAAAGAAGGACTTGAAACGTCTGAGGAGAACATCTTTATTGCTGCTTCTTGTGCTGAGAAAGGAATAGAGTTTCTTCAAGGAAAGACTAAAGTTAATGTCAGGAAGAATGTTCCTGAAGAAGAGGAAATCACCAAACAAACAAAGTCATCCAAAAGTGAAATATCAACTTATACAATATTACTTGATGGTGAATCCTATAACGTTCAAGTGGCTTCAGGTTCAGATGCAGATGTTGCATCTACGCTTGGCAAAGTAGAAGTCACAGGAATTAAAAAGACTGAAGCAAAAACTAATGAGGATGAAGGAAAAAAATCAAGCGGAACCGACATAAATGTATTTGCTCCAATAAATGGTGTTGTTTTTAAAATATTATGTTCACCAGGAGACAAAGTAACCGCGGATCAAACAGTTGTGGTTCTAGAATCTATGAAAATGGAAATAGATGTAAAAGCTGGAATTGACGGAACGGTAGGCTCTATCAATGTGAATAAGGGCCAAAATGTTGAAGAAGGAGATGGAATTTTACTGATTTCTTAAAATTATGAAACTTTTAAAAACCCTTTTCTTTATATTTATTTGCACTACAGTCTTGTGTGCGTGTATCACTTATACTTCCCATGCTGCCTCTAAGTCCGCAACAACTTCAGAATCATCATCTTATCAAAAGAAAAATGTTAAAGAGCTCTTTAAAAGTTTCTATCGATCAACAGGAGTCTATGAGTTCTTAAACCCTGTTGAAGGCAAACTAGGTCCAGAAAAAAAGACTCCTATGTCCAAATTCTCACAAAGTTCAGGAAGAATTATAATGATTTTTGTTTGTTTATTGCTATTCTATCTGGCAATAAAGAAAGACTTTGAGCCACTGTTACTTTTACCAATTGGATTTGGTGGGGTGCTAGCCAATATCCCCATTGCTGAAATAGGCGGGCCAAATGGCTTCCTGGGAATTCTTTATGATATGGGGGTTAAAAATGGCCTCTTTCCCATAATTATATTTATGGGAGTAGGTGCAATGACGGATTTCGGACCATTAATTGCTAATCCTAAAACTGCCCTTCTTGGTGCAGCAGCTCAATTTGGAATTTTTGGAACTTTGGTTGGTGCTGTCGTACTAACACAAACTACAGATATAATTAATTTCTCTTTACAAGATTCTGCTGCCATAAGTATTATTGGTGGTGCAGATGGGCCTACTGCTATTTTCATAGCTTCGAGATTAGCTCCTGACTTATTAGGTGCTATAGCTGTTGCTGCTTATTCCTATATGGCATTAGTACCTATTATTCAACCACCTATAATGAAACTTCTTACAACAAGTGAGGAGAGGAAGATTAAAATGGTTCAGCTTAGGAAAGTACATAAATTAGAAAAAATTCTTTTTCCAATAACTTTATTGATTCTTTGTATACTCGTACTTCCGGATGCTACCCCTTTAGTTGGCGCACTTTGTTTCGGTAATTTTCTAAAAGAATCTGGAGCAGTTGATAGATTATCAGATACAATGCAAAATTCGTTGATAAATATTGTCACAATCTTTCTTGGCTTAGCTGTTGGATCTAAATTAGCAGCCGAAAAATTCTTGGTTCCAGAAACATTAGGAATTATTGTCCTTGGCCTTGTGGCATTCTCATTAGGAACAATTACAGGTGTCTTAATGGGCAAGCTAATGAACAAATTAAGTAAGACACCTATAAATCCTTTGATAGGTGCAGCTGGAGTCTCTGCCGTTCCTATGGCTGCTAGAGTCGTTAGCAAAGTAGGAAATGACGAAGATTCTTCAAACGTATTGTTAATGCATGCAATGGGACCAAATGTTTCAGGTGTTATAGGTTCAGCTGTTGCAGCTGGTGTACTTATTTCGATTTTCGCATAAAATGAAATTTGTTTTTGATATTGAAACTGACGGTTTTATTAAAAACATGACCTTGATACATTGTTTTGTATTAATTGATATTGAATCAAAAAAAATCCATAGATTTAGAGATAATCTAAAGGAAGGAATTAAAATACTAGAAAAGGCAGACCTACTTATAGGTCATAATATTTTAAGCTTTGACATACCAGCGATAAAAAAATTATATAATTTCAATCCCAAAGGAGAGACTTTTGACACTCTTCTTGAAGCAAGAAAATTATGGCCTAAAATAATAGAAGAGGATAATAGAAAAGATTTGATTCCAACTGAATTCAGAGGAAGGCATTCGCTAAAAGCTTGGGGCCATAGATTGGGAGAATATAAAGGTGACTATGAAGGTCCGTGGAACAAATATAGCGAGGAAATGATGCTTTATTGTGAACAAGATGTTCATGTCACTTTCAAACTATGGAAATATATAATGTCTAACATCTAGTGTCTTGGAAATTTTCTATAGATGAAAAGAACGAGAATCAATCCCACATTAGTAAACCATACCTGTGGTGTAGCCCAGGATATTCCATCAAACGAATAACTAGATAGAGGGAAAAAAATTTTTGTAGCGAAAAACTCTTTACTATGGAAAAGTGAGTCTAAAATTGTGTGAAAGGGCCATGCAAAAGCAGCAAAACACCATGTATCTCTTTTTAAAACATAAAGTATCAAGATTATTGTAAAACCAGTCAGGAAACTATGAGAAAAATCATAAAGTGTAAAAACCCATTCTGGTATTGTTTCAATTCTAGGTCTTTCTATAGCTTCAAAGTAGAGACCATTAATAAGCTTGTAAATAAAAAAGGGAAAGAACGCAATTAAGTCAGGAGCTGCTCCCAAAATAAAAGGTGCGTATTTACTTCCTCTATACCCAAAAAGACCTTTGCCCCACAAGGCATGGCTTAAAGTATCCAAAACTAATCCTTATTTCTAACCAAATCTAACAAGTAAGACTCTATAGGTAGAAAAATTACAGATTTTTCATCAATAAAATTCTCGTATGTCTCAAGCTTCTTCATAAACTCATAGAAATCAGGGTCACGTCTATAAGAATCAGAGTACACCTTTGTGGCTTTTTTATCACCCTCACCCTTAATCTTTTCACTTTTAGCGTAAGCGTCTGCTAAAATGATTTTTCTCTGTTTATTTGTCTCAGCCCTAATTTTCGCAGATTCTTCAGCACCCTCTGATCTATATCGCTTAGAAATTCTTTGCCTTTCTGCAATCATCCTCTCAAAGACACTTTGTTGTACCTCGTTTGGTAAATCAGCTCTTTTTATTCGAACGTCAATTAGCTCTATCCCGTATTCAGTCAACTTTTCACTACTACCTTCCTTAACCTTATCCATTATAAGTTCTCTATTTTCGGCAATAACGTCATTTATGTTGTGAGTAGCCATTTCTTCTCTTAGCTCTGAATATACAATGTCCTCAATTCTAGTATTTGCACTATAAAGATTACGAACGGATTTAAAGAAAACCAAAGGGTCATTAATTCTCCATCTTGCTAAGAAATCAACGATTAATCTTTTTTTATCTAAAGTTAAATATTGGCCAGGAGGTGCATCAGTAGAAAGAATTCTTCTATCGAATTTAGTAATCTTTTCAACAAAAGGTTTTTTTAAATGAAGACCAGGTGTCCTTATGGACCTTTTAAATTCACCAAATTCAGTAATTATGGCCTGCTCCCTTTCATCTAGAGTAAAGATGACAGCAGGGACAATTAAGAGCAACAACAAAAGTATAGGAATATATTTCTTCATAACTTAATCCTTAAACAATTCTCCAAGTGGTAACAAATTTAATGAGCCTGAGGCTGCATCTGAGCCGATGACTTTCTTAGGTTTTGATAAAATTTCACTCATTTTCTCTAAATAAATTCTAATCTTAGTTATATCTTTGTCTTTCTTGTATTCAGAATATATTTGGTTAAACCTAGATGTATCACCATTTGCTGTCGCTATTCTGCTCTGCCTATATCCCTCTGCTTCTCTAATCATTTTCTCAGCTTCACCCCTAGCTTTTGGGATTAAATCCTCATAGAAACCTTTTGCTTCATTTATAAGTCGCTCTTTATCTTCCTTAGCTCTTACAACTTCGTTAAATGCATCTTTAACTTCTTCAGGGGGGTCAACAATTTGAAGCTTTACATCTGTTATTTGTACACCAGACGTATAGGAATCTAATAAGATTTGAAGAAAATCTTTGGTTTTAACTTGAATTAAATCCCTACCGGTAGTCAAAGCGTCATCAATTTTAGTTGTTCCGACTACACTTCTAAGTGCAACTTCTGCAGTATTTTTTATTGTTAATTCAGGATTGGCTACATTAAATAGATAATTACTAGGCTCCTTAATTTTCCACTGAATAATTGCTTGGGCATCCACTATGTTTTCATCTTTTGTAATCATTAGAGATTCTTGAGTGATATTTATTCTCCCTCTATCAGATCTAAAACCAATCTCTATTCTTCTAACCTTTTCAACGTTAACTTTTGTTAAACTATCGGTAAAAGGTACCTTTAGATGCAATCCTGGGTTGGAATAGGAAGCAAATTTACCAAATCTCTGTATAACCCCTACCTCACCTGGATCAATAGTGTAGATGCTTGATAAAACTCCTAACAGTATAAAAAAGGCAGGTATGTAAATTGCTAATTTTTTTAAAGATTTAAGGCTAGACGGGTCTATTGAAGAAGGCTTCCTTACGGATCCATTCCTGTTGTCCAAATTGTTCAAGAACTCGATAATTAATTTTATTAATCTAAACATCACCTTTTATATTAACTAAAAAAAACATAATTAACCATTTTTAAATAAAATCTTAAATATTAATTTCTACTAATCTTATCAACTAATTTGGATATTGTTAAATCTCCTGCAACATTAATTGAAGTTCTAAACATATCTAATAAACGATCTACGCCAGCTATAATAGCAATAGCTTCAATTGGTATGCCTATAGAAGAAAAAACAATTGTCATCATTACCAAGGCAACCGACGGGACTCCTGCCGCCCCGATACTTCCTATAGTTGCAGTTAGAGATATAATCACGTATTGATCTATTGATAAACTTAAATTCAAGAGTTGAGCCATAAATACTGCAGATAGTCCTAAGTAAATAGCAGATCCATCCATATTGACAGTAGCACCTATTGGGACAACAAAAGATGAGATTTCTTTTTTAATTTTTAATTTTTGCTCGGCTGTCTTGAGTGTTAGTGGCATTGTTGCTGCACTACTGGAAGAAAAAAAAGCAAAGATTAATGTGTCTTTTATCAATAAAAAAAATTTAATGGGGTTAAATTTAACAAGATACTTAATAATTAGTCCATAAAAGAAAAACATATAGAAGAGAAAGACGAAGATGCATATTACTACAAACCTAAGAAGCGAAAATAACAAATTATTATCAATATCAACTAATAAATTGGAGAATAAAGAAAAAATTGCTATAGGAGCAAGTAGCATAAGATAATTTGTAATATTTATGACTAAATTATTAATATAAGAAAAAAAATCAATAACCTTCTTTTGGTAAGTAAATCTTATTCGTAGCAGTAATCCTAAAATTACAGACAAAATCATTATAGCAATTGGATTGCCTTCTAATGTTAGACTAAAAAAATTACTCAAATCAATTGCGATAATGCTGAGACTTGACTTTAAACTTAATGAATCTGTTTGCACTAAAGATGCACCAATGTTTAAGTCTTGATCTGATGCAAAATTTATATTTGAGGCAATTGAAAGTGCATAAATTATTGCAATAAAAGTTGAGGTAATATAAAAAAGTAAAGTTAGAGGTACAATTTTTTTTAGTTTTGTTCCAGATTCGAACGAAGCAATTGAGAATGTAATAGTTCCAAAAATTAGGAATGGAACAAAAGATTTTAGGAGATATATAAAGTAGCTACCTAAAAACTTAGATTTAATAGTTAGTTCTGGAAAGAACTTAGCAAAGGGTATTGATAAAACAAAACCTAACAACATTAAAACTGAAAGTTTCTTTTGCATTCTATCCTAAATCAATAGCAAATGGCTTTAATGTTTCAAGGGGGATTATTTTTAAAGTTTTAACATTAGTAGATAATAGAAAAACGCTAGGTGCACAATCATTATCATAAGCTTGCATCCATCTTTGGGCACACAAACACCACTTGTCTCCTTCTTTTAAACCTGGAAAATTAAATTCTGGGACTGGAGTAGACAAATCGTTACCAGCTTCTTTTGAAAAAGCTAAAAATTCCTTACTCATCAGACAACATACAAGATGCTCTCCTAGGTCGTTTATATCTGTATTACAGCAGCCGTCTCTAAAGTAACCAGTCAAGGGATCATTGCTGCATATTTCTATAGAATCATTAAAAATATTTTTTTGATTATCATCCATTTTAGTTGCTAGGCAATATCTTTCTAATTTTTCTTACTAGATCAACTGACTCCTCTACTTTCTTTGCAATGACTTCTGTAAGCTTCTGAGACTTAACAGTATATAAAACCCATCTAGGGAAGGTGAATCTCATTTTGAAATATATATCACCCTCTGGGGTCAAAACTAAGGCTTCAAAATCACTAATTGATATTAAATTAAAGGATTCCAACGAATAGCCATCATAGCTAAAAATTTGACTATCAGCATCCGTTGATTGGCTAACTTCTTCTTCGGAATTTGGGGTTTTGGATGAAGAGATTTTAGCAAGTTTTATTATGGAATCTGGGTTTATTACTTTTTTTACTGCAACATTAATTGCTTTTTCTCCAAATAATAGCTCACTAAACTTTTTCAAATCTTCAATAGCGCCACCTATTGGGCCCTCAACTTCTTTTTTTCTAAGCTCTTCTCTGTTCTTTAAGAATAGTTCAAGATCCTCTTTTACTGAAGCCTGTAGCTCAGGCCAGCTAGTATACAAATTAAGAGTTTCTTTGTCATCAGATTTTATAGAATTTCCAATTTGGTACATACTATAGAAGGGGGAAATATAAAGAAGGGATACTATTAGAACAAGAAGGAAGGCAAATGCTTTCATTTTTTTACTTTACACTTTAATAACAAAAATTAAATAAATATTATAAAATAATTACTGCTTATTAGAAAAAATAAGCCTATTTCCCTTATCCTGATTAAAGTAGCTTAAAGCCCATTTTGTGACAACTGAAACCTTGCTACCGAATCCGACTAAATATAATATGTGTATAAATATCCATAGAATCCAAGCTATAAAGCCCTTAGAAGTAAAATATCCTAAATCAGCAACAGCTTTATTTCGCCCTATAACTGCAAGGCTACCCTTATTTTTATATTTGAATTCCTTTTTATACCTCTTTGCTTTTGATGTTCGATTTTTTATTAGTTGTGCTACAAATTCTCCTGATTGCATGGCTACAGTAGCAACTCCAGGAAGGAAATCCTTACCATCTTTTAACCTTGCCAAATCTCCAATAACAAAAATATTCTCATAATCTGGAATAGAAAAATCTTTGTTCACCATAACTCTTCCCACAGGGTCAAGCTTTACACCGGTGGCCTCAGAAAGAATCTTCCCCATCGCTGAAGCTTTAACTCCTGCACCCCAAAGTATTGTTTTTGATTCTATTCTTTTATTTTCATTCTTAATCTTATAGAATACTGTATCGTTTTGTATATCAGTTACTAAGGAATCAGTTAAAACTTCAACACCCATATCTTGTAAATAACCTTTAGTTACATCAGATAAAGACTCCTTAAATGATGGAAGCACCTTAGGTAATCCTTCTATTAGATATATCTTACATTCTTCTCGAGTATTAATATTATGAAATTGTTTCTCAAATGTTCTATAAGCTAGATCAGATAAAGCACCTGCTAGCTCTACCCCAGTAGGACCTCCTCCAACTATTACAAAAGTAAGCAACTGTTTTCTTTTTAAAGGATCTTTTTCGTTCTCTGCAAGCTCAAACGCAGTGAAAATCTTTCTCCTCATTTCAAGTGCATCTTCAATAGTTTTTAGTCCTGGTGCATTCTTTTGCCATTCATGATGCCCAAAATAATGGTGGCTGACGCCTGTAGCAATTATTAAATCATCATAATCAATATTAGTATGGCTACTAGTAGTAAGTTGCTTTCCTTTAACGTCTATACCAACAGCTGAGTCTAATCTAACTGTTATATTTTTTTTGTCACCGAAAATAGACCTTATTGGTGCACTTACGTCAGTGGCAGATATAGTACCAGTTGCAACTTGATAAAGTAAAGGTTGGAATAAATGAAAGTTTCTCCTGTCAATTAATGTTACTTCAACATTAGAATCTACTAGATTATTAACAGCATAAAGACCACCAAATCCAGCACCTACTACAACTACATGGTGTTTTTTATTATCGCTATCCATTTATCTAAATTATAACTAATTTAAAATCATTTACTTAGTTGAGTTTCGCATTTAAGACATAGATTAGAGTCTTTTGCTGAAAATTCATTATTAGAAAAATACATCCAACATCTTTGGCACTTCTTATACTTTGTCTTACTAACCAAAACTTTAATTTCATTGTTACTCGATTGATTGATTTGCAACTGTGAGACTATTAAACACTTCTTTAAAAGATCTGAGTTAATTTGAAAGAAACCTAAGTCTTCCTTGTCGACTTCAATGATGATGTTAGCTTCTAATGATGAGCCAACTATCTTTTCTTCTCGGCTCTTCTCAATCTCTTTTAAAACTAGTTCTCTTGTAAGCATTAATTGCTCCCACTTCTTTAATAAGTCACTGTCCTTAAAAAAAGTTTGAGATAATTCATGAGAAAATATTGAATTATTCTTACCATGCTTCTCTATCCATGCTTCTTCAGCAGTAAAAGAAATGATTGGCGCGAGCATAATAGCTAATTCGTTAAAAATAAATAAAATCGCGCTCTGGCTAGAGATTCTTTCTTTTGATTTCTTGGAATATGTATACAAAACGTCTTTTTGTATATCTAAATAGATTGAGCTGAGCTCATTAGAGCAAAAATGTAGCAGATGGCTTAAGCCTTGATGAAATGAATAATTACGAAATGATTCCAAATAGCTTTCCTTAAATAAGGAAAACTTTACAAGTATCCATTTGTCCACTTCCTCCATCTCTTTAAAAGAAATTGATGAGTCTGACTCAAAATCTGACAAGTTACCCAAAAGAAATTTTAAAGTATTTCTTAGTTTCTTGTATTTATCTTTAATTGTATTTAAGATATTTTCTGAAATTCTTATTTCTGATGAATAATCTTCAGATGAAACCCACAATCTAACTATATCTGCTCCATTCTGATTGATTACTTTCTCTGGTTCAATGACATTGCCTTTTGATTTTGACATTTTTTGTCCATTACTATCAACTACAAAACCATGAGTTAAGACTGCTTTATAAGGTGCTTTCCCGTTCGTTGCAACGGAAGTTAACAGACTACTTTGAAACCACCCTCTATGTTGATCGTTTCCCTCAAGATATAAATCTGCAGGGAATATTTTATCGTTTTCTAAGACAGATTTCCAAGAAGTTCCAGAATCAAACCAGACATCAAGGGTATCCTCTCCCTTGACCAAAGAATCAGCTTTGTCTTTGTAATTGTCAGGTAACAACTCCGATATACTTAATCTCCACCAGGATGATGAGCCATGATTTTGGAATATATTAATTAGATTATCAATAACCTCTTGATTTAGAAAAACTTCCGATGTCTTCTTGTCATAGAAAACAGGAATTGGTAATCCCCAAGACCTTTGTCTTGATATGCACCAATCAGACCTCTCTCTGACCATGTTAGTGATCCTGTTAACTATTGCAGGTGGATACCAATGAACCTCATTAATTTCTTTTAATGCAACCTCTTTAAACTTATCAACTGAAGCAAACCATTGATAAGTTGATCGAAAGATAGTCGGTTTACCAGTTCGCCAATCATAAGGGTACTTATGGTTATAATCTTCCTGAAAAAATAACAAACTTTTTTCATTTACTATATCTATAACTTTTAAATTGCCTTCTTTTAATACATTCAAACCAGCCAAGTCGCTAGAAACTTCGTCAGTGAATCTACCAGCAGCATTAACAGGAGAAAAAATATCTAAATTATTCTTAACGCCTGTTGAATAATCATCTGTTCCATGACCTGGAGCTGTATGAACCAAACCTGTTCCAGCTTCTCTTGTTACATAATCAGCTATTAGGATTGGGCATTTTTCATTAGATAAAGGGGAAAAATATTTAATTTTCAGCATATCTTCTGAATTAAGCTCAGAGAGCAATATAAATTTCTTTTCTGATTTCAAACTTATTTTCTCTGATAGTTCCGACTCCATTATCAAAAGTTCATCATCATTCTTATATAAACCGTATTTGAAGTCTTTATTTATAGATACTGCCTTATTAGCTGGAAGCGTCCAAGGAGTAGTGGTCCATATGAGCAAATATATATCTTTATTATTAAAATCTATTTTTATAGAGCTTAAAGAATTTAGATCAATTTGAAATTTAACATAAACACTTTTAGATATATGATCTTCTGGGTATTCTAACTCGGCTTCTGCCAAAGCTGTCCTTGAACTAGGACTCCAGTTGACAGGCTTTAGTCCTCTGTAGATGTAGCCTTTAAAAAACATATCTGAAAATACATTAATTTGGTTAGACTCAAATACAGGGTTCATAGTAAGATAAGGATTTTCCCAGTCACCAACAACACCTAGTCTTTTAAATTCTTCTTTTTGGCTCTCAACAAATTTCATAGCAAAGTCTTGGCATTTCTCTCTTATCTCAATTTTTGAAATATTTTTATCCTTTATTTTCTTTGAAACTTGATGTTCAATCGGAAGACCGTGACAATCCCAGCCTGGTATGTATTTAATACTTTTACCAATAATTGAATTGTATTTTAATATAATGTCTTTAAGAATTTTATTAAAACAATGTCCTATATGAATTTTGCCGTTTGCGAAAGGTGGACCATCATGAAGGATAAAAAAATCCTTAGATTTACTATTCATTGTTTTATAAATATTCATATTCTTCCAAAACTCTAAAATTTTGGGTTCATTTATTGGAAGATTTGCCCTCATTGGAAAATCTGTTTTTGGTAAGTTTAGTGTTTTATCGTAATTCTGATTCAATTATTTACCTTTTAGAATTTTATTGATATTATCATAAATCCTTCTAGAAAAAACTACCCACTGGTCCCAAATGTCATTATTGTAGTTCTCTGAAGCCACAGTTTTAGTAATTTTAATTCCATAATCCTCTTCAGTAAGCACAATGTCATCCTCGCTTTTAATCATTGACATAAATACAGAACTTAATTTATGCATTATTACAACATTCTTTTCTATGGGATCTCTATACTCAGCAATTAGAAGTTGAACGCCTCTGATTTTGGATCCACCAGCCATCATTGTTGAGCCCATTCCCCAACCCTTTTTAGCTCTTGGAGTCTCAGATCTTATTTGCATTTCCATAAATTTATATCATACACTTATTTGATGTGAGTTTAGCGAAAAAAGAGAAAATATGCTAACTTTAAATATGTCCAATTATGATCTTGTTATTATAGGAAGTGGTCCCGGTGGATACGTTGCGGCTATTGAATCTAGTAGGCTAGGACTAAAAACAGCACTGATTGAAAAAGATTTCTTGGGTGGGACTTGCCTAAACAAAGGATGCATACCATCAAAATCTTTATTAAAATCAGCAGAATTTGCAGATTCGCTTCAAAATAAAGCTAAAAATAAAGGTTTTAGCTTTGATAACCTTTCTATTGATTATCCTAAAATAATTGATAATAGTAAGAAGAATACAAAAAGATTGAAAAGTGGCCTTACAAGCCTGCTATCTAAAAAAAATATTGACATACTAGATGGTGAAGCAAGTTTCGTAAGCAAAAATACATTGAAAATATCTTCAAGCTCAGGAAATCAAAATATTCAATCTAGTAAAATTCTTATAGCAACTGGTTCAAGGCCTTTTTATCCGAAAATATTAAAGCCAAACGGCAGGACTATTCTTGATAGCGAAGATGTTCTTAACTCGACTTCCCTGCCAAATGATATCTGTATAATAGGAGGTGGTTATATTGGAATTGAATTTGCCTATTTATATTCTAGTTTCGGCGTCAAAGTAACGATTATAGAAACTGCTGATACAATACTATCTTCAATTGATAAAGAAGTAGTAGACTTGCTTAAAAAATCTTATAAGAAAAGAGGGATTAGAATTTTGGAGTCTACTAACGTAGCAAGCGTAACAGAATCGACAGAATCGATTAGCTTAAAACTATCAAATTCCGAATCAACAATGGTGGAAGATTTTAATTGTGTTCTATTGGCTACTGGACGTATTCCTAATACTTCTGGTCTTAATCTAGAGTCGGCTGGTGTTGTTACAGATAAGTTCGGTTTTATTAAAGTTAACGACGACTATTCGACTAACATAGATTCAATTTATGCGATTGGAGATGTCATTGGAGGCTTAATGTTAGCGCACAAAGCATCTGAGGAAGGGAGCATTGTAGCAAACAACATATTTCAATCAAAAAATACTCAGTGTGAAGAATTACAAATTCCTGCATGTATTTATTCTCAACCTGAAATTGCCTATATAGGTTTAACTGAGGATGTAGCGAAGAATAAAAAAGTTAGCTACAAAGTTGTATCTTATCCTTTTAAGGCAAATGGAAAATCCTTAGCTGATGATAACTCCACTGGTTTCTGCAAAATATTGATTAATCAAAGCGAAATGATTATTGGCGCCCATATAATAGGTAAAGGTTCAACCGAAATGATTTCTGAAATCGCACTTTTGATGCAAAATAATTTGTCCATTGATTCTATAGCAAAAACCATTCATCCACACCCTACTCTTTCTGAAATAATTTTAGAGGCTTCGCTCTCTCTTAAAGGAAGACCAAGGAATTTTTAATATGTTATTGGATAAAGACAAACTTTTAAAAACTTTTATTGAACTTGTTAAAATTGATAGCGAGTCTAAAAATGAGATACAAGTTGCTGAATATATAAAAAAGAGATTAAAAAAATTAAATATCCCTTTTGTAATAGATAACTCCAAAAATAAAACTGGATCTAATCATGGAAATATAATTGCAAAACTAAATAATAATAGGTCGCTTCCAACGATATTGTTGTCATCGCATATGGACACTGTAGTTCCTGGAAACAATATCAAACCAATAGTTAGAAATAAAACAGTTGTAAGCAGCGGAGATACAATTCTTGGAGCAGATGACAAGAGTGGTTTAGCGATAATACTAGAAACTTTAGAAACACTAAAGACAAATAAAGTAAACCATTATAATATAGAAGCTGCTATAACGACATGTGAAGAAATAGGTCTCTTAGGAGCCAAGTACCTTGATTACAAGCTATTAAAAGCTAAAGAAGGTATAGTCTTAGATAGCACAAGCCCTGAACGACTAGTTTTCAAAGGTCCTGCCTCTGACTATTTCTCAATAAAAATTTATGGAGTAGAATCACATTCTGGTATTAATCCAGAATTAGGAATTAGCTCAATAATTGCTTCAGCAGAGATCATTACCAAAATGAAGACAGGAAGAATTAATAAAGGTACTACTATCAATATTGGAAAAATACATGGTGGTTCTGCTATTAATATTGTCCCAGGCGAGACAGTTATATCATGTGAAATAAGGAGTCATAGCGAGTCAACAATTGAAAAAGAGATAAACAAAATAAAAAAAATAATTAAAAATGTAGAGGAAAAATACAAAAAACTTAACAACAAAGTTAGAATTAAATTTACGAAGGAAAGAATTTATGACTCAATTAGTATTCCAAAAAATGCATTTATAATTAGAAAAATACTTAAAGTATGTAAATCCAGTAATTATTTAATAAACTTGGTTGAAACGGGTGGAGGAGCAGACGCAAATTTCTTTGTAAAAAACGGTATCGAAACTATTAACCTTGGTACTGGTATGAGAGATTTTCATACAAAGAAAGAGACTCTCATTTTGAAAGAGTTTTATCAGTCCGCAGACATAGTATTAAAAACTTTGATTCACGAGTCCTGACTTATATCTGAGTTATTTCTTCGATAGTTATATCCTTATAGCTAGTGAAGACTTTATCTGAATTTGAAAGCTCTGTTGAGGAAACGGAATTAGTAATTGCAAAACATTTCATACCAGATGATATTGCTGAGTCTACACCCTTTGGTGTATCTTCAATAACTATGCACTCTTCAGGTAATACTTGATATGTTTCATTAACACCATCCAGAACCATGAGATATGTTTCTGGATTAGGCTTAGGGTATGTAGTCTCATCAGAAGAGACAATTACCTCAAATACATCTAATAAATTCTCTCTTTTTAAGATCCTTACTATTTCTTCTCTTCTAGCACCAGATCCAATTGCAAGTATAAATGATTTTGATAGAACCTTGATTAGATCAACACAATCATCATATATTGATGTCTCGTTATCAAAATTTGCATCAAAATATTCATGCTTTTTACTTATAAGATCATTGATAAGTTCATCTTGAAAATTAATTTTATTATCTTTTAAAAACCCTTTAAAGAAGCCTTCGTCATCGAACGAACAGTATTTGGCATAGTAAACTTCTCTTGTTATAGTTTTCTCTAAATCTTGCAAAGCAAAATTGAATGATTTAAAATGAAGTTCCTCGGAATTATAGATAACCCCATCAAAATCAAAAATAATAAGCTTTTTTTCTTTCATATGGCTTTATCATATATCTTTTTACCAATTAAAGGAAGTTATAATTTAGCTTTTAAAAGGTATCAAAAGATAATATAATAAAAATCTATGTTTATTCGTGGTAGAAGATTAAGACAGAACGAGAATATAAGAAATCTTGTAGAGGAAACAAGTATCTCCGTAAATGATTTAATAATGCCAATATTCTTGATAGATGGTAAGAATAAGGTTGAAAAAGTACCCTCTATGCCTGGGATTCATAGGAAAACTCTAGATAAACAGTTGGAAGATATAAAATCTGCAATAGACTTAGGAATAAACGCAATAATAATTTTCCCAGCTGTAGATGAAAAACTAAAAGATCCCTTAGGAAAAGAAGCTTTAAATAAAAAAGGCTTAATACCCAAGTCAATTAGAGCAATAAAAAAAGCGTTTCCAAGAATTCTTATCATTACTGATGTTGCACTTGACCCATACAACTCAGATGGCCATGATGGTGTGCTTAAAGATGGTGAGATATTAAATGATAAGACTGTAGAAATTTTATGTAGACAGGCTTGTATACATGCTGAGTTTGGAGCAGATATTGTTGCGCCATCAGATATGATGGATGGTCGTGTAGCAAAAATAAGAGAAGCCCTAGACAGAAAGGGCTTTCACAATACAGCTATAATGTCATACGCTGCAAAATTTGCATCTTCACTATATGGTCCTTTCAGAGAGGCTTTGAAGTCAGAACTAAAAAATGGTGATAAAAAATCATATCAAATTAATCCAAAAAATTACAGGGAAGCCATAAAAGAGATTCTACTTGATGAAGCTGAGGGTGCCGATTTGTTAATAGTCAAACCTGCTTCTTTCTACCTTGATGTAATAAAAACATCCTCTGAGGCCTCAATGCTTCCAATAGTGGCATATCAAGTTAGCGGTGAATACTCAATGATAAAGGCCGCGGCTGATAAAGGTTATATTAATAACGATAGTGTCATGAGAGAATCCCTCGAATCAATGAAGCGGGCTGGAGCTAGCGCTATTATTACTTATTTTGCCCTTGAAATGGCAAGCCTATTAAATAACAAATAAGCCTTTTTAAAATTTAAATAATAGGTTTACTAAAAAATTTTAGTTTCTTTTATATTCTTAATTATCTACATATTTTGCTTGACATTTAGTATATTTAGTTTTTATACTAAGTTATTAGTATAATATTTACAAATTTGAGGACATAATGGGAAAAAGAGATAGGAAAGAATCATTTGAAAGATTAGGTAATGCTAGAAAACATAAATTAGTATTAGCTTTTATTAGCTTAAGAAAGATCATTAATACTACTAACTATAGTTTTACGCAAAAACAATGCGATGAGTTTTTTGATTTAATTAGCGAACAAACTGAAATTACTAAAAAAGTTGTTGATTCAGCATTGAAAGGTGAGAAAATGTCGACTGAAGAAAGAATCAACTTTATCCCTTATAGTTTTCTTGATACTAAAAGTTAACAAATTAAAATACTTAGTTTTGAATATAATCTCTATAATTAAGGATAAAAACCCCTACTACTATTAAAATCGTTCCTATTATTTTCTCTGTAGTAAAGTCTTCTTTTAAGAATATATATGCATAGAAACAAGTAAAGAGTGGGTATATCGCAGTAAGTGGGACAATCTTTGAAGCCGAAGATCCAGAAAGAGCATTGAAATATAGAAAAATTCCTAGAACTGCAAGAAGACCAGGAATTAAAATAAGAAGCATGTTCTTAATATTTAATTCTGGCAGCATTAAAACTTGATTGGTTGATATAAAAAAGGGAACCAAAAGAGCTGTAACAAGGAAAAATCTTACACTAAGAATAAAGATTGGGCTCATAGTTTGAAGACTCATCTTTTCAAATATTGGAGCTAGTCCCCAAAGTGCCGCAACAATTAAAGCTAGGAAATTCGGATTAATATTCATCAAGAACCTCAAAGATGCCAGCAAAATCGGTACTACTACAAATATCAGTTCGATTTTTAAATAAATTTTCTCTATCGATGAGTATTGATTTCATTCCAATTTTAGAACTAGGGATATAATCAAGATTATAATTATCTCCTATATGTACAGATTCACTAGGTTTGTTGCTAACTTTCTTTAAAGACATATAAAACAATTCTTTATCAGGCTTTGAGAATCCAGATTCGGAGGAAATAGTAAAATAGTCAATAAACTCATCTATATGAAACTTTTTACAAACTCTGTATATCCTTGAATCAAAATTAGAAGTAATAACTATGTTGTAATTTGCTTCTTTTAATCTACTGAGTGTTTCAATTGTGTCTGGATAAACTTCCCAAGCTTCATCTGCAAAATATTCGTATAATTCATCAAAATATTTATCAAATTCGTCAAACATACCTAGTTCAGTAAAAATCTCTCTAACTAAATCATACCACCAACTTTTCTCCGCTATATATAAATCATCACCTGTAATTCCATTAAAATGGAGCCCTTTTCTATTTACAAAAAGCTTCTTAAAAGACTTTGATATAGCTTTAGGGTCATGGTGTGTTTTGTATTTCTTTAAAACTTCATAGTAGCTATTCCCAAGTCCTTTCGGCATATAGAAGAGCGTGTCAGCTGCGTCGAAGGAAATTGTGTTATATTTTCTCATACTCATAATAAGGAAGATTTATATGATTATACCAGTTGTAACCAAAGATATGATTTTTTTTTCTAAGATAAAATCTTTAGCTTCCTTAGAGGACAGAATAATACATATTAACAGCATAGGGATTCTTGATAAGTTGGACTGCGAAGAAAAAATAGACGTTCTTATTGTTGATTTGTCTTTTAATTTAACCGAACAAATACAAAAATTTTTAATTGGTAAAGCCTCGTTGGGATATTACCCTCATATTCAGACTGCACTTAAAGAAAAAGGTGAAGATTTGAATTTGACCCGAATCGTAACAAGAAATCAACTTATAAAAAAATATAAAAAAATTTTGAACGAGCTAAAGAAAAGAGTCTAGTGAAATTATTATCACCTTGTATAGATAAATGTGAGAATAAAAATGGTTATTGCACTGGTTGTTTAAGATCTGTTAGTGAAATAAGCGAATGGAAAACTCTTTACTTTATAGAGAAATTAGAGATATATAAAAAAATTGAAAAAAGAAGAAAATTACAGCTCAAATGAATTATTAAAACCATAGTCCTTTAAAAAACCA
>CEWO01054993.1_pt1 | contig 20682 bp, 18 predicted proteins | sample 361561 | NCBI WGS metagenome assembly CEWO01 (sample SAMEA2623627, study PRJEB7988) | marine metagenome | isolation source: saline water (ENVO:00002010), including
ACTCTATTTGCACCAATTTTATTTAATGCATAAATAAAAATAGTATCCCCTAGAAACATACCTAAAGCACCACTAAATAAAATAATAATATATTCATCTCTAGATAACTCATTATACCATAATGAGATATCAAAAATCAAAAATGAAATAAAAAATAGCAACAAGCCAACTGAATTTTTAATTGGATTAATTAAAAAAGGAGATATATTATTACTAATAGGTTTTATTAATGTAACAGTGATACTCCATAGAATAGATGCACTGAGGGCAAATAAAATTCCATAATAATTTTCTGTCATTAATATATATCTAAAGTTCGATCAATTTCTAAGGCCCAACTTATAATTCCACCTTTTAAATTGTAAACATTTGAATAGCCTTGATTATTTAAATATTCACATACCTGAGCAGATCTACCTCCAGTTTTACACATAATAATAATTGTTTTATCAGTAGAAATCTGTTTTAAATTATAAGGAATAGTCTTCATTGGGATATGAATTGATTGTGAGATTTTTGAAATCTTTAGTTCTGCATCTTCTCTTACATCTATTAATGAAATTTTTTCATTATTATTAATTTTTTCATTTAATGATTGAACAGAAATTTCTTTAATATTATTCATTAAATAGCTCCTTAAATTTATTTTCATCTATAATTTTAACATCTGCATTTAAAGCCTTATTATATTTAGATCCAGGATTATCTCCACATAATAAATAATCAGTTTTTTTACTAACAGATGAAGTAACTTTACCTCCATTTTCAATAATCATACTTTTAGCTTGATTTCTATTTAGCGAGGGTAAAGTTCCAGTTAAAACAAATATTTTATTTTGAAATTTATTTGATTTATTTTTTATTTGGGAAAATCTAATTCCAAATTCAAAACAATTTTTAATAATTAATAAGTTATTTGAATTTTGAAAATAATTAATAATTGATTTTGCAACAATGTCACCTATTTCATCAATCACAATTAATTCCTCATAGTTTGATTTTTGTAATTTATTAAAATCACTATCAAATACATTTTCTAAGACTTTTGACAGATGTTCTCCAATATTTCTAATTCCAAGACCATGAATAAAACGTGCCATTGTAGTATTTTTTGATTTTTCAATTGATGCAATTAAATTAGAAGCAGACTTTTCACCCATTCTATCTAAATTCTCAATATCTTTTTTTTGTATATTAAATATATCAGACACATTTCGAATTAAATTATTATTTATTAATAATAAAATAATTTTATTTCCCAACCCATCTATATCCATACAATTTTTTGCGACAAAGTGAGTAATTTTCCCTTCAATTTGAGCAGGACATTCTAAATTAATACACCGCGCTATTGCTTCACTATCAATTTTTTCAATCATTGAATTACAGCTAGGGCAATTGTTTGGTATAATATATTTTTTACTAGATTTTAATCTTTTCTCTAATATTACTTTAACAATTTCTGGTATTACATCTCCTGCTCTTTGTATAACAACTGTATCACCAATCTGAATATCTTTTTTATTAATTTCATCTTGATTATGGAGCGTAGCATTTGATACTATAACACCACCTACATTAACTGGCTCTAATTTTGCCACTGGAGTAATAGCCCCTGTTCTTCCAATGCTTATAATAATATCATTAATAACAGTTGTTGATTGTCTAGGTTTTAATTTGGCTGCAATAGCCCATCTTGGTGATCTGCTTCTTGAGCCTAATAGTTTTTGTGAATCATATGAATTAATTTTAAAAACAACTCCATCAATATCATATTTTAATTTTTCTCTTATAAACTCAATATTATTATAGTATTCATTTAAGAAATTAAGCCCTTTCCCAACTTTAATTTCAGGATTAACTGGAAATCCCCATTTTGGAATTAATTCTAAAAATTCAATTTGCGAATTAATATTAAGACCTTCAATATATCCTAACCCATAACAATATATTTGTAAAGGCCTAGTAGCTGTAACAGAAGAATCAAGTTGACGCAAGCTCCCAGCTGCACAATTTCTAGGGTTAGCAAAAGCATTTTCTCCTTTATTTAACCTTTGATTATTTAATTTATAAAAATTATCATGATTAATAAATACTTCGCCCCGTATTTCTAAAATTTTAGGAATTTTGGTTTGAGCATTAAAAGATAAAGGTATACTTTTTATAGTCTTTAAATTCTCTGTAATATCTTCACCAAAATAGCCATCGCCTCTAGTGGAACCTTTCACAAAAAAACCATTTTCATAAATTAATTCTACAGCTAATCCATCTAATTTAGGTTCTCCCACATATTCAAAATCACTACCATATAACCCTTTTTCCATTTGAGCATGAAATAATTTAATTTCATCCATATTCATTGCATTTGATAAAGATAATAAAGGAATTCTATGTTCTATTTGATTAAATTTTGAAAGAGGCTTTGTTCCTACTCTCATAGTAGGAGAATTAATAGGAATTAAATCAGGATATTTTTTTTCTAAATTTTCTAACTTTTTAAATAAAATATCATATTCATAATCAGATATTAAAGGATTATCATGTGCATAATATTGGATATTATGATTATTAATGGTATCACATAATTCATTAATTTGTTTTTTGACATCAATCATTTAGATGATAAATCTGATAACTCATTAGCAATAGAATCACTTAATTTAAAGTATTCCGTACTAGAAAAATGAAAAGTTTTATGTTTATAATTACCATTTCCAATCGCATTATATTGAGTTTTATAAAATTCTTTATTAATACATATTTCTTCTAATGCATCAATAAAATAATCAATATCTTGTATAGTATTATATATACCAAAACTAGCTCTAACCATTCCCATCCATGGTTCAATATGCCAAGGTGACTGGCTTAGTCTTTCTTTAGCTTCTTTTATTTCTGAATTATGAGTTATTTCTAACATTTTTTCTACATATGGATGCGCACAAAAACATTCATTTCTAACAGCAATATTAAAATAATCATTTAAAACAGCGGCAATAAGGCCGTGATCTATTGATTTTACATTAAATGAAATTGTGCCTGCACGCGGACATTTAGTAGTACAATTTTCTCCATAAATAATAACATCTTCTATATTTAACATTTTATTAATTGCATAATTAGTTAATTCCATATCTTCTTTTAATACTGTATCCATCCCAATATGCCCTAATACATGTATAGCTGCTCCTAATGTTATTGCCCCTAAAATATTAGGGGTTCCTGCTTCTTCACGATCAGGAAATTTTTTAGTAACATAATAATTATCAGGGAATACCCTATCAACCATACCCCCTCCAACTTCATCAGGTTCAACGGCTGATAAAAAAGATTTTTTAGCAATAACTACTCCTGGAGATCCAGGGGCATATGTTTTATGGCCTGAAAATACTAAAGCATCAATATCTTGATTTGGATTATCAAATCCACTCATCTGGATTGGAACATGAGCTGCTAATTGGGCCGCATCAACAATAATATATGCTCCATATTTATGAGCAAGTTCTGCAACTTCATTAATAGGATTAATAATTCCAGTAACATTACTAATTCCAGTAACAGAAACATAATTTACTCTATCAGAAAATTCTTTAAGATAATTTTCTAATAATTTCATATCAATAGAACCCATTTTAGATGCATGTGTATCAACTGGAATATGCATTACTTTTCCACCATGTTTTCTATGGGGCAAGTCATTTGAATGATGTTCCATAATAGAGACTAACACCATATCTTTTGTTGGTCTGTATTGGTTTAATGTTCTTGCAATTCTATTCATTCCAGATGTAGTTCCAGATCCTGAGAAAAAACAAGTATATTCATCAGAATTAGCCCCTACAAATTCTAACATTCTTTTATGAATCCAATCATATGTTTTAGTTGCAATTTTAGCACTAAAATGCATTAATGAATGAGTATTTGAATAATGGTTTAAAAACTCTGTGGCTACTCTATGAGCAGAACCCATCATTAAAGTAGATGCAGTAGAATCTAAATATGTTCTTTTAATTGATTCTCCAGATACGACTGTATATTTTGTATCAATTCCAATAAAATCATTTTTTATTTTTTCATGTAGCGATTCTTTTGAAATTGAATTTAATTTTTCATCAAAAATTGAGTTTATATCCATAGCTAAAGTTACTGTATTTTTATCATTTGGTTGTAATGCTTTTTTAAGTTTAATGTAATAGAATGATTAGAATTCCAACCATCCCAATAACAAGGAAGAACCCCTATGGCTGTAGAGGTTATAAATGCTTCATCCATTTTATTAATATCGTCGTAGCTAATCATTGATTCTGAAATTTTATAATTAAGTTTTTTGCCTAGTTCCAATACTTTTATTCTAGTTACACCTTCTAAAATACCTAAATTTAAATTAGGTGTATATATTGTGCCATTTTTAATAAAAAATATATTTCGTATTGCTCCCTCAGTAATAATACTATTATCATTATAAAAAATTGGCTCGAATATACCTTCATTTTTTGCATCTTTTATAGCTAGCATATTTCCCATATAAAATAATGATTTAAAAGCTGGCTTAAATCTTAAGATTGGATAACTTGATTCTAAATAAAATTTAATTTTAACAGAGTCAGTATTAATTTGTGGTAATTTTCTAATAAAAATATAAAATTCAACATCATTCAAATCTTCATCTTTAGGGATTATAATAATTTTCAGCAAACCATCACTTAAATTATTTTTCTTAATAGTTTGAATAGCTATATCATGAATTTTATTTTTAGTTATTTTTTCAAAATTAAAAAATATATTGTTTGAAAATAAACGATCCATATGTTCATCAAAAAAAATCATTTTTTGATTTGTAAATTTTATAGTTTCAAATACACCCAATCCACGAAATAAATTATCATTAATTGGCATATTCTCATCAGTTAAAAATTCTTGTTTATAATAGGATATCATAATAAACTTAAAATTTCACTTTTTTGATGAGCTTCATTCCATTCATCTTGTATATTGGAATCCCAAACAATACCACCTCCAATTCCATATTCATAAATATCATTGAACTTTAATAAAGTTCTAATACAAATATTAAAAGACATATCACCATTATTACAAATATAACCAGCTGACCCTGTATAAATATGACGATTTTCTTCTTCTAATTCATTTATGATTTTCATTGCACTTTCTTTAGGTGCGCCTGTTATTGAACCTCCCGGAAACATAGCTTTTATAATTTCTGTTTCTGAAATATCATCTTTAATTTGTCCTAATATTTTAGTAACCATGTGATGAACTGTTGGAAATGATTTAATAGCATATAAATCTCGAACTTTTATACTTCCTATTTTACAAATTTTACCTAAATCATTTCTTAATAAATCCACAATCATTAAATGTTCGGCTTTATCTTTTTTACTATTAATTAATTCTTTTTTTAACGCTAAATCTTTTGTTTTATTTTTAGATCTTGGACGAGTTCCTTTAATAGGTGAAGTTTGAATTTTACCATCATCAATTTTAATAAATAATTCTGGAGAAAATGATAAAATATCAAATTTATTAGTATGCAAGAAAAAGCCTTGTTTTGGTTTAGCTTTTAATTTTAAGGAATTATATAAATCAAAAGAATTATTAAATGTTGATTGAAATTTTTTTTTAGATGTAAAGTTGATTTGATAGACATTACCATCTTTTAGATGAGATTTAATTAAATTTATCTTTTTTGCATATTTAGATAATGATATAATATCTTTTGTCATTTTTAATGCCCCCTTAGAATTATTAATTTCATTATTTTCTAAATAAGGCTTAATTAATTTTGGTTTACAAAACCATAGTAAGGGGAAATTATTATTTTCTTTATTCTTAAACGGAATATGATCATAAATAATATTTTTAAAATCATAAGATACAAACCCTACACACGCAATATCTTTAGTATTGGTTTTATTTTGAGATTGAGTAATAAAATCTTGTAATAATAAGAAAGGTTTACCTGTAATTAGTTGATCATTATGGAAACAGCCATTTGTATTGATTTCAAACACTTCTTTAAAACCCCATACTGCATATTTATTGGAATTTTTAGAAGATGAATCAATTAAAATATCTGGATTTCCATATTGATTTTTTAATTGATTAAGAGTTAACATCAATAACTCTCTTTTTAGTAAGACCAAATGTTGTGTAGCTAAAATAACGTGGTGATGTTATAGCATATGAAAAAATATTTTTTTGATTAATAAAATTATTTAAACCTATTTTTTTTACATCTGATAATAAACACTTTTCTTTAATGCCATCAATTCTTTTAATGATTTTTGGTAGAGTAGGATTAGACCATAATAAATGCTTGCTGATCAATTGAAAAAAGTTCAGGATTAAGTCTTCATCCCAATCTGGATTTACTCCAAATTCTCTATTCTTAATGTTTAAAAAATTACTAGATAATTTTCCAAATATTTTCAATGAACTAATTGATAGTAGCTCAGGATATAATAATTGATTGATTTGTTTGTCAAATGCATTCGTATTAACTTTATTAAATAAATAATCCCAATCAAAATTAGGTAATTTTGATAACCAATTTTTACAATTATCATTATAATTTTGCCATTTAAGCCAGCTTGCATCACTATTCAGAACTAATAATTTTGAAATTGTACTTTTAGGTATATCAATACCATACAACCATAATAAAAAAATTAAAGTTGAAAATGGAAATTTAGCATTAAAATCATTAGAAGTTAATTGATTTAAAATATTTGGATTGCAAGATGTTTCAAATCCTTTAGGAATAAATCCATCAACTGATACAATATGTCCTCCTACTGCTTTTCCTTGCTTAGGTAAAATATTTAAATCAACCCAAATAATATCTTTTTTTTGATTAATAGCTTTTTCAGAAACCCAAAGTGATTTTTGATTATAATATCCTACTAAATTCCAATCTAAATGATGGTGGAGCAGCGCAGCGCAGATTAAACCATCATAATTAGATGAGATAATCATTGGCATTTTTTTCTGAAGTAGCCATGGATAATCTTTTAAAATTTTTTCTGTGTCGAAAATCATATATTAAGAATGCTGAAAGTCTTTATATTACAATTGTAAATATAAAGTATTATTTAATATAATAAAATAGAGGGTATTATGATTTTTATAAAAAATAAATTATTTATTTTAGTATTACTAACTGCTTATCTATTGCCTTTAGGTGGAATTGGGATATCAGGAATTCAAAATAATATATCAATAAATGGAACAGACTCAGAAGAAAATTTAATGATAGATTTTAAATCTAATGCATTTGAAACTGGCTTTAATATATTTTTATATTTTGATGCACTACCAAATGATTTAGCTATTGAATATAATCGTGAAATTAAATTACAGCCATTAACATCATCAATAACTCTTACAGAGCAAACGATTGATGGTGAATTTCTAACATTTAGAGTTTCAGATTACTTAACAGTTCGAAAAGAAATTATAGGGTTTTCTATTCCTATCTTAGCTAAAGCAGCTGTATATGTTGGTGGAGGTTTGAATCAACATAGGTCAGTAGTTCCATCAATTAATTTATTAAAAGATATATATGATGTAGATAATGTAGATGATTTATATAATGCAGCAGATCAAAATTGGGATGGTGATGCTTTGATTGAAAAATTAGAAGACAATGCAATCAAATCAACAGGAGCTCATATTCAAGCAGGTATCCAAGGTAAAATTTTAATCTTTAATTTATTTGCAAATGCTAAATATACATTTATAATAGATGATGAAAAAAATAGCATTGAAAGTTTTCCAGGTTTAACAATTGGAATGGCCTATGGTTTTTAATATAAAAAAAATAGCCCTATTAATTATTATTACATTTTCTTTTTCACAAGACACAATTGGCGAAGGTTTATTAGGAGATGATTTAATTGATTATTTAATTGATAATTACAAAACATCCAGTGTTCTAAGTTATAATAATGCACGTGACATTTTATATGGAGAAGTAGATAAAGAAAATGGACAAGTTAAAGCAGTATATACAAATTATGCTGTTCAATTACCTAATGGAGTAGATCCCAGTACTCATCTTTATGAAAATGGAATTGATTGTGAGCATGTATGGCCTCAAAGTATGGGATCTTCTCAAAGTCCGATGAAATCAGATATGCATCATTTAAGACCATGCAAAACAAATGTTAATTCATCACGTGGGAATAGCCCTTTTGGAGAAGTGAATAATTCTCAGGTAAACCATTGGTATTGGTTAGAATATGATTTAACTAGCCCACCGTCACAAAATATTGATGAATATTCAGAAAGTGCTTCGGGATTATTTGAACCACGAGAGGATATGAAGGGTGATATTGCAAGAAGTATGTTTTATTTTTATACTATGTATTCAGATGTTGCAAATGATGATTTTTTTAATATTCAAAAAGAACAGCTATATGGATGGCATCAAATAGACCCAATAACATCTCAAGAAATAATTAGAACTAATAAAATCTCAGAATATCAAGATTATCCTAATCCATTTATTATTGATGAGTCTTTAATTCAAAGGTGCTATTTTGAGGAAGATGTTGAAGAAGAATATATGATGGGAGATGTAAATCAAGATTCTACTGTCAATGTTTTAGATATAGTTTTTTTAATGAACTATATATTAAACTTAATTGACTTAAATGAAGAACAAATTGCACTTGGTGACTTAAATAATGATAATGGAATCAATATTTTAGATATAGTGCTATTAATAGAGGAAATAATTTCATGAAAAAATATATAATATTATTAATTATAATTGTAACTAGTGGTGCTATTTACTTGTCTTTTGATAGAAGTGGTGCAGATAAATTAAAGAATAAAGGAGTAATAGAAACAATGGAAAATAATCCATCAACTTCAGTTGAATTAGGAAAAGAAATTAAAACAGAATCTGGATTAAAATATGAAATTATTAAATTGGGTAATGGTGAAAAGCCTGCAGCTACAGATAAAGTAGAAGTCCATTATCATGGAACTCTTGAAGATGGAACAGTATTTGATTCATCAGTAGATAGAGGTGAGACAATTACATTCGGCCTAAATCAAGTAATAAAAGGATGGACTGAAGGATTACAATTAATGCCTATTGGCTCAAAATTTAAATTTACAGTTCCACCTGAATTAGGCTACGGGGATAGAAGCATAGGTAGCATTCCTCCAAATTCAACATTAATATTTGAAGTAGAATTATTTAATATAGTAAAACCTTTTATAGATAAGGATTTTTCTATTCCAGCTGAAGAAATTAATTTAGAATCTGGATTAAGATATTTAGAACATATAAAAGGTAATGGTGAAATAACAAAGGTGGGAGATATAGTAATTGTACACTATTCTGGTTTTTTATCTGATGGTAGAAAATTTGATAGTTCACATGATAGAGGTAAGCCTTTTAATTTTACATTAGGTGAAGGTAGAGTTATAAAAGGTTGGGAAGAAGGTTTACTAAACATGAAAAAAGGCGCGAAAAGAACTTTAATTATTCCCCCTGAATTAGGCTATGGATCACGAGGAGCAGGTGGTGTTATTCCACCTGATGCTACATTAGTATTTGAAGTAGAATTAGTTGATTTTAAATAATTAGTTAAATCTAAGGAGATATATGAAGAAATTAATATTTACACTTATGGTTTGTGGTTTATTTGCGGAGAAAGTTGAAAGTGTTGAAGAAATAAATATTACTCAGGAAAGCAAGGTATTAGTATATACAAATTTATTCTGAACTCCATGCAAGGAAGCTAAAATGCTTCTACAATCCCGTGGGATTGATTATAATACTAAATTAATAACATTTTCAAAAAAGAGTATTAATGAAATGGCAGAAAAAACCGGAGGCAAAATCTCTGTTCCTCAAATATTTGTAGATGATAAATATTTTGGTGGTCTATTAGAATTAAAGGAGTATTACAAAGAAAAGTAATTATTATTATTTTAAATTAGCTCTTAAGCTTGTTAATCCAACACTAAATACACAGGATTTAATTTTTTTATTTTTACCTACAATAATTTTTTTATAAGAATTTTCTTTAAAAACAGCCCATGTAAACATATCAGTATTTTCAATAATTGGAACCTGCTGTTTGTTTATTAAATCAAAAATTAATTCATACTCATAAAAAGATTCTGTTTTATTTTTCTTAATTATACAGTCATATAATAGAGCTTCTCTTTCTAATTTAATATTTGTTTGCACTTTTTCAAATGGGGTAATTGTCAAATAATATAATAAAGAAAAAATATTAAAATAATTTTCAGGGATTATAATATCTGTATTAACATAGATAACATTATCACCTTTATTAATTGTATGTAATTGATTGCTTAGACCAGGTTGATAAGTATTTTTTTTAAATGATAAAATATTAAAATTATTTGGATCTATAATTGTTTCATAGTCATTATTTACTTTAAATATTTTTGATGCAAATTTATTGGTATGTGTTTTAAAAGTAAGGTTAATTGCTTTTTTATTTTGGAAAAAAGTATTTTCATAATTAATAGTTACTTCTGCCATTGGTATTTTATATAAACTTACTTCATATTTCATTATATCATTTGAAACCAATAATTGAAATATTAGTATTATTAAATACTTCTTCATTTCCATTGTACCTTTGTGAATGGAGCTATACTACCAAATATTATCATATAAAAAGGATGTATTACCATTAATATTAAAAAATATAAAAATTGGAAATTTATTTTAATACAGTCCATATATTTATTAATTAATATAATATCAGCTAAAACTTTAAATAGAAAAGGGATAATCCAAAAATAAGATTGTTCATTAATAAAATTTATCATAGCAATAATAGCCGCAAAGTTTGCAATCATCAAAAAAGGTAAAATAATTTTTACTTCCTTTGGAGTATTTAATTGATAATACAGAATACCTTTAGAAGCATATCTTAATCTTTGGAGATATAAGCCTTTAATTGTATTTGGAGAATCTGAAGCAACAAGAGTTTGTTGACTAGCAATATATTCTATCTTACAGTTTGTTTGTGTTGCAACTTTATGTAATAATAAATCATCATCACCTGACTCTATATGATTTATTCCATCATATCCACCTATTTCATTAAAAATAGATTTTCTAAAACCTATATTTCTAGCTGTGCATGATATGTATAAATTTTTTTTTGAATTAGCATAAGTAAAACTTTCTTGAGAAATACTTTCTAATTTTAAAATTAAGTCCCAAAAAGTATTTTTTTTACCTACATATGATGGGCCACAAATAAAACCAATATTATAATTATGAAATGGTTGAACCATTTCATATATCCAATTTTTATGATGTATACAATCAGCGTCTGTTTGCAGAATAATATCGCCATTGCTTTCATTAATACATTTATTTATTGCCCATTTTTTACTTCCCCAATTTCTAGGTGTATTATCAATATTAATTATTTTTAAATTATTATTTTTTGATTCAAAATATAATAATTTATTTAATGTATTATCTGAAGATTTATCATTTGCTATAATAATTTCATATTTTTCTTTAGGATAATTTTGATTAGATAAACTATTTAATAATTGATCTACATTATATTCTTCATTTTTTGCTGATATCACAATTGAAACAAATGGATAATAATCAGATTTATTTTTAGATTTATTTTTTTCAAACAAAGGTTCAATAATCCAAATAAAATAAATAAGGTATATAAATAATATAATGTATATAGAAAATAAAATCATTTTTTAAACACTTGGCCTCTCCATGATATATTCTTCATAAAAAAACTACCAATTCCAGAAACTACAACATATGGTATTTCTAAAATATACCATATTATAAAATGAATAATATTAAATTTACTTTTTAACTTTATGCTACCTATTACATATATAATAAATTCTAGTATTAATTTGATTATAAATAAAGAGCTTATTATTTTAAAAATTTGATTTTCTAGAATTAAATAAATAATTGGCATAAATAATAATATTAGATTTATAAAAAATGTAGATAACAATATTATAAAAAACTTTTTATTATAATTCCACATTACTTTAGCATCTGCAGCCCATCTAATACGCTGTTTAATAAATGATAATAGTTTTATTTCTAACCTAGATTCAACAAAAGATTCTGGATTATCATTAAATATCACTTTTGCATTTTTTTTTAAACATAAATGCATAAAAAGGCTATCATCACCTTGTATTGAATCATCTATTTTGCTAAAACCTTGATTTTCATAATATAAATATTTTTTATATGCCTGATTTTGTCCTGTAGATGCGATTGGGGTCTCTAAATTACATTTTGCTCTACCTGCTGTCATCATCATTAATAAATCTACTTTTTGGAAGTGTGATACAATGTTTAATGATTTTGATATTTGAGACAGACCAATCACATAATCAACTTTATCATTAAAGCATGTTGCCATTGAATTAACCCATCCTTTTTTTAATCGACAGTCTACATCTGTAAATATAAGTATATCATATTGTGATTTTTTAATACCAGCATCAAGAGCTCTTTTTTTTAATAATAGATTTTTATTTCCTTCTTTTGAAGAAACATATATAATTTTTTTATTTTTTTGAGAATATTGTTTAATAATTTCTTCAGTACTATCATTTGATTCATCATCTACTATAATATATTCTGATTCACCTTGATATGTTTGTTTTTCTAAATCTGATAGAATTTTTGGTAATGCTTTTTCACCATTTTTAACAGCAATAATTACTGACACTGAATTTAGGTGATGGGATTTATTAATAATATTATTAATAAAATTTCCTAAGATATATGATATTAGTGATCCAATATATATTATTATTAATAATAATGCTATATATAGAATAAAATACATTATTTATAATTGATTATTTTATAAGGCGTTATTTTACTATTTTTTAGAAAATTGATTTTTATCCATCCAATCATCATTAATAAATTTGCTTAAATAGTTTCTAATTGAATCTGGTAAAATAACTAAACATTTTTGAGTTTCATTTAATTCTTTTGCAGATTGAAGCGCAGCATATGTAGCAGTTCCACATGAACCGCCAACTAATAATCCTTCTTTTTTAATTAATTCTCTAGCGGTATTAAAAGAATTTTCATCATTAACTTTAATATAGCTATCAATTAATTTATTATCCAAAACATCAGGGAAAAAATCATAGCCAATTCCTTCGACTTTATATGGATAGATTTCTTTTCCACCTCCTAATATTGACCCATATGGATCTACACCAATTATTTTGATATTAGAATAGTATTCTTTTAAACGTCTTGCTAAACCTGTAATTGTTCCACCAGTACCTACTCCTGCTACTAGCATATCCAATCCATCAGGAAATTCATTAATAATTTCTTCAGCTGTAAATTTATAATGAGCATTTGGATTTGCAGGATTAGCATATTGATCTAGTATATGAGAATTTGGTATTTCTTCATTCATTTTTTTTGCAATTTCAATATGACTATTTGGATCATTCCATGCAGCTTCTGTAGGTGTACGTACAATTTCTGCTCCCAATGCTTTTAAAACAACTTCTTTTTCTTGGCTCATTTTTTCAGGCATTGTAATAATCATTCTGTACCCTTTTACAGCTGCAGCTAGGGCCAATCCTATTCCTGTATTACCAGAAGTTGGTTCAATTAGTGTATCGCCAGGTTTAATTCTTCCTTCCTTTTCTGCTTCACTTACCATATTGTATCCTATACGATCTTTGATTGATCCTCCTGGATTAAAAAATTCACATTTAGCATACAATTTACAGTTTAGTTTAGATCCAATTTTATTTAATCTTACAACTGGTGTTTCTCCAATTGTTTCTAGAATATTTTTAAGTATCATACTTTGATTCCTTGATATAAGTGGTACATAATGATTGAAGCTGCTTCTGCAACATTTAAACTTTCCATTGTTTTTTTACCTTCAATATTAATGATAGTATTAGCAGAATCAATACTTTTTTTAGATATTCCATGTGCTTCGTTACCAAGTATTAAAGCCCAATTTTTACTTTTTTGAGAATATTTTTTTAATGGTTTTCCATTTAAATCTGCCGCAATTATTTCATAATTATTTTTCTTCAAGAAATGAATAATATTATCTATGTTATCTTTATAAGTATTTTTTATATGAAAATGAGCCCCCATAGCTGACCTAATAGTTTTAGGATTAAATAATTCTACACTATTATGAGTTAAGATTATATTATAAAAGCCAAACCAGCTACATGTCCTAAGTATAGTACCAAGATTTCCTGGATCAGATACCCCATCTATTATTATTATATTATCATCTATAGTAGTATCATCAGTTATTTTAATAGGAGCTTTAAAATTTAATAAAGCAAATATTTGTTGTGAATTTTTTGTATCTGATATACGTTCAGAATCTTTTTGATTACATAGTTCCATATCAACATTATATTTTTTAGCATAATTCCTAATTTGAGTAAAATCGCTGTCTTTATTAGAATAAATAATTTTTTTAATATTTTGTTTATGCTTAAAAGCATCTAAAATTAATTTTGAGCCTTCAATTAAAAATTCATTATTTAGAAGTCTATTCTTTTTTTGTTTTAATGAACTTAAATATTTAATTTCTTTTTTTGTTACCATTATTTTTCAATCTCAATTACTATGGGAGCATGATCAGAACCCATAACCTTGGGTAAAATTTGAGCTCCCTGCACTTTATTTTTAATTAAATTTGACACACAAAAATAGTCTATTCTCCAACCTACATTTTTAGCTCTAGAATTAAACATATAGCTCCACCAAGTATAATGATTGGGTTCTTTGTTAAACATTCTAAATGTATCTACAAAACCTGATCTAACATAATTTTCAAAACCTTCTCGTTCTTGATCTGTAAACCCTGCATTTTTTTTATTTGGTTTGGGATTTTTTAAATCAATTTCTTTATGTGCAACATTTAGGTCACCACAAAAAATTACAGGTTTTTTAGATTCTAATTTTTTCAAATATTTTAAGAAATCAACATCCCATTCTTTATATCTATAATTCAATCTACTTAAATCTCTTTTTGAATTTGGAGTATATACAGTTACCAGATAATAGTTATCCAATTCAAAACAGATTACTCGCCCTTCTTGGTCATGTTTTTCTATTTGTAGATTATTTTCTATAGTTATTGGTTTAATTTTTGAAAATATTGCTGTTCCAGAATAACCTTTTTTAATAGCACTATTCCAATATTTATAAGGATAGTCATCAAGATTTAAGTCAACTTGTTCAGGTGATGCTTTAGTTTCTTGTATACATATAATATCAGGCTTTTCTTGATTCATAAAATCAAGGAAACCTTTTTTTAACACTGCTCTTATTCCATTAACGTTCCAAGATATAATTTTCATATTTGATAAATTCCTCTATTTTTTATTATTTCTAAATATATATTATCTAAATCAAGTTTATTTTCAATAGCTTTAATTTTATCTGTTTTAGCTTTTAATTCTGGATGTAATGGTAAGAAAAAAGAACAACAATCTTGATGAGGAGAAATTGAGTATTCATATGTACCTATATTTTTTGCAATATTAATAATTTCTTCTTTATTGTGACCTGCTAAGGGTCTAATAATTGGATAATTACTGCTTTCCCCTATTGCTTGAATATTTGATAATGTTTGTGATGATACTTGTCCAATATTTTCTCCAGTTATTAGAGCTTTAGCATTTAATTCTTCAGCAAGAAGACATGATAATTTTATCATTACCCGCCTAAACATAATAACCCAAAATTTGTCATTTATTTTATCCATGATTATTTTTTGAATTTTTAATATCGGATACATATATAATATAGATTCATTTTGAAAATTTGACAGAATATTTATAATTTTTTGACAATTAACAATTGATTGTTTATTAGTAGCAGGAGAGCTATGAAAATGTATATAAATTAATTTTACTCCTCTTTTTAAAATCTGAAATGATGCAACTGGTGAATCTATGCCTGATGATAATAAACTAATAGCAGTTTCACCACTACCATTTGGTAAACCTCCATAACCTTCAATTTTTTTATATCCTATAAATGCTCGTCCTCTTACTATTTCTATAATAATATTTAAGTCGGGATTTTTAAGTGATACAGATTTTTTTTTATTTTTATAAATTTCAGCTCCTACTATCTGATTTATTTCATGAGATGTAAGTTTAAATCTTTTATCTTGCCTTTTTGTTGTAATTCTAAAAGTCTCAAATTTCAAATTTGAACTAATATTATTTGCTATATCCTGGATTAAATTTATTTGAGCATCTACTTTTTGCATCAGTATTGCATTTTTTAAACCCATTACATTTTTCAATTTATTTTGATAATATGTCCATTTTTTTTCATTAATACCATATATAAAGACTCTTGAAGCATAAGTATTTATACTTTTATATGGGAGGCTCTTAATTTGATTTTTGATGTTAGTTTGGAATTTTTTTTCAAACCAAGACTTATTATCTCTTTTTAAGGCTAATTCATGATAATGTATTAAAATACAATATTGGCTCATTATTAATTTCTATTCAGATTCAAAATAAGAGACAACATTATTAATTAATATTGATTCTTGTGTATTATCATTCATATTTTTAATAAAAATTTTATTTTCATTTAAATTTTCAGAGTCTAAAATAATAGTAAATTTTGCATTCATTTTATTAGCATGCCTCATTTGTGATTTTATGCTTCTCCTTAATGAATCAATGTAGACAGCTATGCCTAATTCTTTTCGTAGCAAATCAGCTAATTGCATTGCTTTAGCAGCATATTTTTTTTCAATATTAATAATATAAATATCAGTATTGATAGTTCTATTATTTTCTAAATTCATTGCTAAAATTAGCCTTTCAATTCCTGCAGCAAATCCAATAGCGGGTATATTTTTCCCACCTAATTCTTGGACTAAATTATTATATCTTCCACCTCCGCACAAAGCATCTTGTGCACCCAAATCACTAGAAGTAACCTCAAAGACTGTTTTTGTATAATAATCAAGTCCTCGTACTAATTTTTGATTATGTATATATTTAATTTTTAATTGATCTAAAATATTAGTAACATCATTAAAATGCTGGTTATCTTCATTTGATATATAATCAAAAATATTAGGAGCATTTTTATTTAATATTTTTTGAGTATTTTTATTTTTTGAGTCTAAAATTCTTAATGGATTTTTTTCTAAACGTATTAATTCTGTTTCATTAAAATCATTTTTAAATGGCATTAAAGATTCTTTCAAATCTTCACCATATTTTTTTCTAATATTTCCAGATCCTAAGCTATTTATTTTAATTTCAAGATTATCTATTCCAAACATTTTATATATGTTATATGCCATCGATATAATTTCAGCATCTTGTTCAGGGTTTGGAGATCCTATTGCTTCAATTCCAAATTGATGAAATTGTCTTAACCTGCCTTTTTGAGGTCTTTCTCTTCTAAATGATGGCCCTATATAATAAAATTTTGATATTGGCTCTATTTTCCATAATTGTTTTTGGATATAAGTTCTAACAACAGAAGCTGTCATTTCAGGCCTTAGTGTTAAGCTCTGTGTATTTTGATCTATCCAAGTATACATTTCTTTATTAACAATATCAGTATGCTCACCGACACTTCTTGCGAATAATTCTGTAGATTCAAATATAGGTGTTCTAATTTCTCCATACCCATGTATATTCATAAATATATTTAAATGCCTCTCAATATCCTGAATATTAAGCATGGCATTAGGGAGTAAATCTTTTGTTCCTTTTATATTTTTAATCATTTTAAACCCGTCTAAATATATAGAATATAGTCTATATAATAATCAATTATTTAGATTCCAAATAAGGACCCACCGCTTGTTTTTATTTTAAGGTCTCTCAAATTTGGACTTTTAACTCTTATATTTAATAAAAATCCACTATTATTACCAGAAGGCCACCATTTAAAACCAAATTCCCAACAATGCAAACTTCTATATAAATACATATTATGACTAATAATATCATTGTTAATCATATCAATTTGGCCTGAATATGTAAGTCTCCATTTTTCAGTTAATTGTAATTGTAATATAGGTTGAACCCATAGAGTTTTTTCCCATTCAATTTTTTCATCAATTAATACTTTTTGTAATTTAGCACCAATTCTTAAATCTAAATCCCATATATTATTTTCATTGATATTAGGTTCAAAAAAATTATTTGAATTATATAAATTTGTTTTATCATCACGATTCAATGTATCATATTCAATTTCATCTTTATTATATACCATATTTTTTTTCCCACTAAGTGAAATATCCGTTGCTCCTTCAATATATGTCAGAATAGGGAAAGCAGCTAAATTATTTGTTCTAGCTAGTGTATTATTATCTAATTGATAAGGGTCATGATACATTGTAAAATCTATATCTAATGATTGTGGAAGTACTAAATTAATTCTAGATTTTATTGGGTCTATTTTAATCCCATTTTGATTTTTAAAGTTATACCCACTAGTTATATTCCATGTTAAAAAATCAAATTTTGTTTGTGTTGAATCATTTAATTTTATTTGAAAATTATTTCTAATATTAAAACTAAGTCTTTTTACTTCATAGCTTGATGTTGATCCAATCATAGAATTCAAAAAGTAATCATTTCCATCATTATCAAAATATCCTAGGTCTAGCCCTAAAATTGGTTTGGAAAAATCAGGTGTATAATTAAAGCTAACAGTTGGAGACATTATATGTCTTATTGAATTAATATTAAAATTATTTATAGGGAACAATCCATATAATGTAGTACTTCCAGATATTGATGCATTACCTGTTAACCTTCTTTTAATACCATTTTCTATATCCCCATTAATATTATTCCATTTAAAGATCCATCCTTCTTTTAAATTCAATGCTGGGTTTAAGGTTAACCAACCAAATAATTTATTTGGAGCTGATAAATTTAATGAATGCGAAATACTGCTATTATAATCAATAGTATCTTTTTGATTCCATTCAAAATTATCTAAACTTGGATTTTCAGTTTTATGACCTATATTTTGTTTTCCATTAAATTTTGATGAGAAACTATAATATATTGAGTTATACCACTTATCACCATTGCCAAAAATTTTTGAATTAGAATGTGAAAATTTAATATTAGGTAATATTCTTGATTTATAATATTGTATTAGAATTCCTTCAAAGTTTTCATCAACTTCAGGAATATCTTTATCTTTATCTAAATCATAGCTTTCTGAAATAGCTATAGATAATCGATTATTATATTTTACCCATACTTTATTATAGCTAGCAGCAGATTCTAATTTTTGCTGAGTTCTTGTATTCAAATCATAACCAAATTCATTATAAAAGTCACTACTAGTTACATATGTCCAATTAATATTTAGGTTTTGGGAAGGATCAATTTGATGCCTATGAATCCATTTGATATCAAAATTTTGAATTGATTTATTTGTAAATAAATCACTTATATCATTTGTGAATTCTTTATTTAATTCTCGTTTAAATGTTGTTGAGATACTACCATTAAATTTATACCTCTTTACATATCTTGTGTAACCTCTAAGTTCGATTCTATCTCTATCATAAAAATCCATCAGAAATTTAGAATCCATATAATCATTAGGTGCCCAATAATAACCTAATTTTTGAAAGTAAGTTCCATTTTGTTTAGAAACGCCAAAAGAAGGCATAATCCAACCTGTTTGGCGATTATTTTTTTTATTAGGTAAAATTGCAAAAGGTAATCCTATAATAGGTATATCATATATATAAAGTAAAAGTGGCTTAGCAATAATTCGTTCACCTTGAAGCATTTTCATTTTTGGTGTTTTAAAATAATAATGAGGATTTTCATGGTCACAAGTTGTATATATACTTTTATTCATATGATAAATATTGGGCTCTTCTCTATATATAATATTTGATTTATAGAATCCATCACCTACCACAGTCTTTCCTAATTTTATTACTCCTTTTTTATGAATTAAATCAAATTCTAGATTTTGGCCGGTAATTGGTTTTTGTCCTTCACTACTTATTTCTGATTCTTCTTTTTCATCTGCATAGGCATAAAGATTATTTGTATTCCAATCTATTGCCACATTATTAGATTTTAGAGTTGTATTCTGATAGTCTATCTCTACATTTTTATAAAGGCTTGTTAATTCTTTATTAATTTCATAATTAATTATACTTGATTTATAATTTAATATAGAATCAATTTTTGTTCTGCCTACTTCAGGATAGAATGATCCTCTTGCATCTCCTCTAATATTTAATGTATTTAAATTTCCATCTTTATAGTTTAGATTAATAGTATCACCTGTTGCTTTATTATATCCCATTAATAAATTTGTTTCATTTACAACATAATAGATGCTTTTACCCATTCCTTTAATTGAAATAGTTTCTAAATTTTTATTTTTTAAATTAATTTCCATTCGATTACCATACATTTCATCCTTAAATAGTTGAATGGAATTATTATTTGCAATAGCATAATGATTATTAAATACATAACCATTATTTTTAATTGTTATTTTTTTTATTAAAGAATCCACAAAATTTAAATCTATTAAATTTCCAGTTATTCCTCTATTATTTGAATTAATAATAGCATTATCTATAAGTTTCATTT
>CEWO01003007.1_pt1 | contig 20564 bp, 17 predicted proteins | sample 361561 | NCBI WGS metagenome assembly CEWO01 (sample SAMEA2623627, study PRJEB7988) | marine metagenome | isolation source: saline water (ENVO:00002010), including
CACAATCAATTTTTAGATTATTTAAAAAATTATAATCCTCCCAATAGCCCTAGTAATCTATACGAGCCTGTTAGTTATATATTAAGACTAAAGGGAAAAAGAATTAGACCGATATTAACTCTCTTAACATGTGATCTTTTTAATGATAATTTTAAAGAGGCCTTTGACGCTGCTTTAGCTGTTGAAGTATTCCATAATTTTTCTCTTGTTCATGATGATATCATGGATGAAGCACCACTGAGACGTGGAAATGAAACTGTTCATAAAAAATGGGATTTGAGCACTGCCATCCTTTCGGGTGATGTAATGTTAATTCTAGCCTATCAGCTTTTTGAAAATTATTCTGGGGAAACTTTTGTATCTCTTGCTAAGCTTTTTAGTAAAACAGCAATTGAGGTTTGTGAAGGTCAGCAAATGGATATTGACTTTTCAAACACAAATGATGTATCCCCAGAAAAATATTTAAAAATGATTGAATACAAAACGGCTGTCTTACTTGGGGCATCGATGAAAATGGGAGCAATAGTATCTCAAGCATCGCTACAAGAACAAAACAGTATTTATGAATTTGGAAGAAATTTAGGAATGGCTTTTCAAATACAAGATGATTTCTTAGACACTTTTGGTGACGAGGAGAAGTTTGGAAAAATGATAGGTGGTGATATTATAGAAAATAAAAAAACATTACTTTTTATTAAAGCAAAACAGTTACTTAATAAAAAAGATAGTTCAAGACTAATAAAGCTATATTCAACAAAACCTTTAGAAAACAATTCAAAAATTATTGAAGTTAAAGAGCTTTATGAAAAGTGTAAAGTCCCTGAAATAATAATGAAAGAAATTGAACAATTTACTCACACTGCTTTTCAAATGCTTGAAAATATAAATATAAGCCTTGAAAAAAAGAAATTTTTAATCAATTTTGGAAATTCTTTGATGAAAAGAAATATTTAAAAAATTTATATTAATTACATTTGTTTCAGTAATTTAACTCAGTGGATAATTTTTCTTTTTTAAATGCGGCACACTCGGGATTCTTTTCTGAATTATACGAGCAATATTTAAGAGATCCTGACTCTTTAGAGCCCAGTTGGAAAGCCTTTTTTCAAGGTTATGACTTTGCAAACAGTGATTTTTTAAAAGGAGAAATTGTAAAGGGTGTTAGCTCACAAATTCCAGATGATTTACAAAAAGAATTTAAAGTTATAAACTTAATAAATGGTTATCGATCTAGAGGCCATTTATTCACTAAAACAAATCCTGTTCGTGATAGAAGAATTTATCGTCCTACTTTAGCAATTGAAAATTTTGGTCTTAATAAAAATGATTTGGAAACTGTTTTTAATGCAGGAGAAATAATTGGTTTAGGACCTCAGCCGCTAAATGTAATAATTGCCCATTTAGAAGAAATTTATTGTGATAGTATTGGAGTTGAGTATATGTATATTAGAAAACCTGAAATTATTTCCTGGATTCAAAATAAGCTTAATGTAAACAATAATCAACCAAAATTCACCGCATTACAAAAGAAAAAATTAATGTCTAAATTAATTGAAGCTGTTTCTTTTGAAAACTTTTTACATACAAAGTATGTGGGTCAGAAAAGATTTTCTTTGGAGGGTGGTGAATCTCTTATCCCTGCTCTTGATATTTTAATAGAAGAAGCAGCTAATAAAGGTGTTAAAGAATTTGTTATGGGTATGGCTCATCGTGGAAGATTGAGCACCCTTGTTAATATTTTTGGAAAATCTGCTAAAAGTGTTTTTAGCGAGTTTGAAGGAAAAGATTACGAAGAAAAAATTTTTGATGGCGATGTAAAATACCACCTAGGATGGACAAGTGAGCGTATAACTGAAAACGATAAAAAAATAAATTTAAATATAGCGCCAAACCCCTCACATTTAGAAACTGTTGGTTCAGTTGTTCAAGGAATTAGCCGGTCTAAAATTGATAAATTTTTTAACAAAAATTCAAATAAAGTCTTACCAATAATTGTGCATGGTGATGCAGCTATTGCAGGTCAGGGTTTAGTTTATGAATTGGTTCAAATGGCTAGTTTAGATGGTTATCAAACTGGTGGAACAATTCATATAGTAATTAATAATCAGATCGGTTTTACAACTAATTATTTGGATGCAAGATCAAGTACTTATTGCACTGATGTTGGTAAGGTTACACTTTCCCCCGTATTACACGTAAATGCAGATGATGTTGAAGCTGTTGTACATGCTGTACTATTTGCGCTCGATTTTAGACTGGAATTTAAAAGAGATGTTTTTATAGATTTATTAGGATATAGAAAATATGGTCATAATGAAGGTGACGAACCTAGATTTACTCAACCAAAACTTTATAAGTTGATTTCTAAACATCCCAATCCAAAAAATATTTATTCATCAGAACTAATTGAAAAATCTTTAATGTCAAAAGAAGAAATAGTAAAGATTGAGTCTGATTATAAATCAAAATTGGAAAACCATCTTGTTGATTCTAAAAGAACTCAAAAGACTAGAATTACAGATTTTATGAGCGATGAATGGTCAGATTTTGAAAGAGTTAATCAACATGAAATGGTTAAGCCTGTAGATACTACTTATCCAAGGATAAAACTTGAAAAAATAGTCGATATAATTTCTTCTTTACCAAATGACAAAAAATTCATTAATAAAATTAAAAAATTAGTTAATAATAGAAAATCAATGTTTGAAAAAGATAAACTTGATTGGTCTATGGCTGAACATTTAGCCTATGGAAGTTTGTTGGAAGAAGGTTATAATGTAAGAATTTCAGGTCAAGATGTTGAGAGAGGAACCTTTTCTCATAGACACGCAATTATTAAAGTTGAGGAAAGTGAACAAGAGATATCTCTGTTAAATAACATTAGTACTAATCAGGGCAAATTTTCAATTTATAATTCTATTCTTTCTGAGTATGGTGTTTTAGGATTTGAGTATGGCTATGCAATGGCGGAACCAATGACATTAACAATTTGGGAAGCACAATTTGGTGATTTTAGTAACGGAGCTCAAATTATAATTGATCAATATATTTTTTCTGGTGAAGATAAGTGGAAAACTCAAAATGGATTGGTTTTGTTCTTACCTCACGGATATGAGGGGCAAGGTGCTGAACATTCGTCTGCAAGGATAGAAAGATATCTTCAATTGTGTGCTAAGGATAATGTTTTTGTAGCAAATTGTACTACTCCAGCAAATATGTTCCATATTTTAAGAAGACAAATGAAAGCGGAATATAGAAAACCACTTATAATTTTTACACCAAAAAGTTTACTTAGACACCCTATGGTTCACTCAAAGGTTGACGAATTTACGAATGGGGATTTCAATATGTTAATTGATGATTTTTATGTTAATCAATTTGATGTAAAAACCTTAGTTTTTGTTACTGGAAAGTTTTATTATGATTTAATAGAGGAAAGAAATAGATTAGGAAGAATCGATATTGCAATAGTTAGAATTGAGCAATTATTTCCATTACCAAAAACTCACTTAAGATCTATTATAAAAAAATATAAAAATGCTGATGATATTGTATGGGCTCAAGAAGAGCCAATCAATATGGGAGCTTATGCGCATTTACTGATTAACTTTAAAGAATCAAATAACTTTCGAGTTGCTGCTAGAAGATTTTATGCTGCAACAGCAGCCGGAAGTTCAGTCAGATATTTAAAAAGACACAGAGAAGTTATAGATTTTGTTTTTGATAAAAATAAAAACAATCAATTACCTCAATAAACTATTATTTTGATACGTATTATTTTATTTATTATTTTAATTTCTTCTTGTTCTCCTATTTACGAAAATGATGTTATTTTGACTGATGATGTAGTCGAAAGTGACTATTCGGAAGTAGATTACGGAATTAACGAATATGAAATAACTTTTCAAGGACTGGATAGAGATTTTATTGTTTATATTCCAGACTCATATGAGCACATATCAAAATCATCTGTAGTATTTGTATTTCACGGTTTTGGAGGCAGTAATGATCAAATAATGTTTAATTCTGATATTAATTCAATTGCTGAAAGGGAAAATTTTATTGTTGTATACCCTCAAGGTTCAAGTTTTTTTGGATACCCTCATTGGAACGTTGGAGGATGGACTAATTTAAGCTCTGTTGATGACGTTGGTTTAATTGATTTTTTAATTGAATTAATCTCTCAGGAATACAATATTAATCATGATAGGATTTATGCTACTGGAATGTCAAATGGTGGTTTTTTTAGTTTCTTGCTCGGTTGTCAGCTTAGCGAAAAATTTGCTGCTGTTGCGTCTGTTACAGGGTCAATGACTAGTGAAACTTTTAATGAATGTAATCCTCAGAGAGAAGTGCCTATTTTACAAATACACGGAACTGATGATTCAATTGTCACATATAATGGAAATTCTGCTATTGGTTCTATAGGAGTTTCTCAAGTTTTATCGTATTGGTCATCTAATAATTATTGTTCTACAAATCCTGAAGTTTCAGACATTGCAGATTCAAATCCAAATGACAATATACATGTCCAAAGATTTCTGTTTGATGGGGGAATTAATGGTTCAGTTGTAGAACACTATAAAATTTATGGTGGTGAACATGTATGGTTTAATTATGAAGATATAAACTCATCAGAACTGATTTGGGAATTTTTCTCAAATCATGATATTAACGGATATATTGATTAAATTTAGAAATTGAACTTATATTTGATAATAACAATGTAATTGTTGCTCAAGGGAAGACAAAACCAAGTTTAAAATGAAAAAAATAAAAGTATTATGATTTTAAAAATGCAAATACCATCACCAGGTGAATCAATCTCAGAAGTTGAAATTGCTGAGTGGCTTGTTGCTGATGGTGAATATGTAGATAAAGATCAAATAATTGCAGAAATTGATAGCGATAAAGCAACTCTTGAATTACCTGCTGAAGAATCTGGTATCATTACACTAAAAGCAGAAGAGGGGGATGTTGTTGAGGTTGGTCAAATAGTGTGTCATATTGACACTTCTGTTGAAGGTATTTCAAAAGACAAAACTAATCATACTATTGGGTCAATTCAGAATTTAGAGGTCAAGACTCCAGTTAAATCAGATAATTCAAAATCAGACATATTAAGTCCTGCAGCTAGAAAACTCGCTGAAGAAAAGAATATTGATGTTGCAGAATTGAAAGGAACTGGAAAATCGGGAAGAATTACAAAACAAGATATAATACTAGGAAAACCTGCAATGGGTAAAGTTGATGTCTCTAAAAGATCTGAAACTAGAACCAAGCTTTCAATGTTAAGAAGAAAAGTAGCTGAAAGGTTGGTTTCAGTTAAAAATGAGACAGCTATGTTAACGACTTTTAATGAAGTTGACATGTCAGTAATTTTTGAATTAAGAAAAAAATACAAAGAAAAGTTTAAAGAAAAGCATGGTGTTAATTTGGGTTTTATGTCATTCTTTACATTAGCTGCGGTAAGAGCGTTAAAAGAATTTCCGGCAGTAAATTCAATGATCGAAGGTTCAGAAATGATTTCATACGATTATTGTGATATAAGTATAGCTGTTTCTGGACCTAAAGGGTTAATGGTGCCTGTTATTAGGAATGCTGAAAAGCTTTCATTTAAGGGAGTGGAGCTTGAAGTCAAAAGACTTGCAGAGAGAGCTAGAGATGGTCAGATTACTGTAGATGAAATGACCGGAGGAACTTTTACAATTTCTAACGGAGGAGTATTTGGAAGCATGCTTTCAACTCCAATAATCAATCCTCCTCAAAGTGCTATTCTTGGAATGCATAATATCGTTCAAAGACCTATCGCAGTTGAGGGTAAAGTTGAAATTAGGCCTGTTATGTATTTAGCTCTTTCATATGATCATAGAATTATTGACGGAAGAGAAAGTGTTGGATGTTTAGTTCAAATAAAAGAAGCTTTAGAAAACCCCTCTGAAATTTTAATGCACAACAATGTTGAGAAGTCTTTAGATTTAATTTAATCTTTTCATATGGTCTTGACAGACACACATACACATCTGTATCTTGAACACTTTAAGAAAGATATTGATTTAGTAATTGAAAGGGCCATTTCAAGTAATATTTCGCGTTTTTTTTTACCAGCAATTAGCTCAAAATATACTAAATCAATGATTGATTTAAGAAAAAAATATCCTGATAATATTTTCTTAATGTCGGGGCTTCACCCTTGCTATGTTGAAAATAACTATTTAGATGAGCTTTCGCATATCGAAAAAAACCTTGTAGAAGATAAAAATATTGTGGCAATCGGAGAAATAGGAATTGATTTACATTGGGATGAATCAAATTTGGATCTTCAAAAAAAGGCATTTGAAAGACAAATAGAGCTATCAAATAATTTTAACTTACCAATTATAATACATTGTCGAGAATCTTTTAATGAAATTTACAGAATTCTTAAGCAAAACCCTGTTAGAAATGGAGGAATTTTTCATTGTTTTACAGGTTCTTTAGATGAGGCAAATAAAATTATAGATATAGGAATGAAAATCGGTATTGGAGGAGTAGTAACATTTAAAAACGGTAAAATTGATAAATTTTTAGAAAAGATAGATATTAAAAATATTGTATTAGAAACAGATTCCCCCTATTTGTCTCCAATGCCTTTACGAGGTAAAAGAAATGAAAGTATGAATATAACTATCATTGCAGAAAAATTAGCCAACATTTATGGACTTAATTTGAATGAAATTGCAGAAATAACAACAGCAAATTCTAGAGATGTTTTTAGGCTCTGAAATCTTATAAAAAATAGCAGATTAAATTTTATAATTAATTTTTTTTCTTTTTATTTGTTTAATATGCATAGAGAGAGGTGGCCGAGTGGTCGAAGGCGCACGCCTGGAAAGTGTGTATACACCAAAAGTGTATCGAGGGTTCGAATCCCTTCCTCTCTGCTGATTATGTAGTTTTTTTAAGATATTTTTATATCTTTACGAATTCAAAAAATATTAAACAAAAGAAAATGAAAAGATTATTTAGTTTATTGGGAATATTGTCAATTTTATTTGTACAATCATTTCAATCACACCCTATTCAGCAAAATGAATCTCAAACTGCTGAGGTTGAGGAAGTTGTACAAAATATTGATAATGAAGAAAATGAGGAACAATTAGGTTTTCATCAAGAACTCAAAAAGAGATTTATTGAAGGTGGCCCTGGATTTATGGGTATAGTTTTATTATGCCTTATTCTAGGCTTAGCCATAGCTATCGAAAGAATAATATACTTAAATCTTTCAAGTACAGATTCTTCTAAGCTTACAAGCGAGGTAGAAGCAGCAATGAAATCCGGTGGTATTAAGGCTGCAAAAGAAGTTTGCAGAAATACTGCAGGCCCCGTCGCTTCTATATTTTACCAAGGATTGGATAGATCTGGTGAAGGAATTGAGTCTGCTGAAAAGGCTGTTATTGCATATGGTGGTGTTCAAATGGGGCAATTAGAAAAAAATGTTTCTTGGATTTCTCTCTTTATTGCATTAGCACCGATGCTAGGTTTCATGGGGACTGTTATTGGAATGATTCAAGCATTTGATAAAATTGAAGCTGCTGGAGATATGCAGCCATCTTTAGTTGCTGGTGGTATTAAAGTTGCTCTTTTAACAACGGTATTTGGTTTAATTGTAGCTATTATTCTTCAGATTTTTTACAATTATATCATAGCTAAAATTGACAGTATAGTAAATGACATGGAAAATGCTTCAATTGATCTTATGGACATTTTAGTAAATAACAAGAAATAATCATTATGAATTTATATAAATTAATTAAATTTTCTGCAATTGGCTTGTCACTGCTAGGCATTGTATTTGTTCTTGTAATTTTATCTGGTAATATGCTAGGAATTGATATGGTTTTATTTAATGCATATCTTGTTTTATTTTTGGTCATAACTTTTGTGGTAATTTTTGGTTTGAAAAATATCATTGCTGATAAGTCTAATTTTATAAATACAATTAAAGTAGTCGGTTCATTTATAGGACTATTTATAATTTGCTATTTCATTGCCTCTGGGGAAGAAACCGCTATGAGGGACGGAAAGATATTATCTGCAACCAGTTCTAAACTAATAGGCGCAGCATTATTTATGTTTTATTCACTTATAATTATTGCAAGTGGAATAATGTTTTTTTTCGGATTTAAAAACAGTAAATAAATAATCTATGGCAAAAAGATCATCTCCTGAAGTTAATGCTGGATCAATGGCTGATATAGCTTTTCTTCTTTTAATATTTTTTTTAGTTACAACAACCATAGAAACAGATTCTGGAATAAGTCGTTTATTACCTCCTATTGAAGAAAATGAAGAGGATGTAATCATAAAACAAAAAAACATCTTTACAGTCTTGTTAAATGGAAAAGATCAATTACTGGTTGAAGACGAATTGATGGATTTAGAGGATTTAAAACAATCGGCTATCGATTTTTTAGATAACGGAGGTGGTGGAATGGATTCAAACTGGGTAATATGGAATGACCAAACTAATGATTGGGAAAATACTGGTAAATCAGGTTGCAATTATTGTAATGGCAAAAGAGACCCAAAGTCATCTGATAACCCAGACAAAGCTATTATTTCTTTAAAAAATGAAAGAGAAACATCCTATGCAACCTATGTTTCTGTTCAAAATGAAATAATGGCCGCATATGCACATGTAAGAAATCAAAGGGGTTTGAAACTCTTCGGTGAAACATATGAAGATATGAAGAAAAGTTGGTATGATGTAAATTCACCTGAACACAAATCGATTCAATTAAAGAAAAAAATTGATCAGATAAAAAAAGAATATCCTCAAAAGTTTTCTGAGGTAGAATAACAATTTTAATATGTCAAAATTTAGTAAAAAGAAAAAAGGAGATTTACCAGCTGTTAATACAGCATCACTCCCAGATATAGTTTTCATGCTTTTATTTTTCTTTATGGTAGCTACAGTAATGCGAGATAATGAATTAAAAATTAAAAATGAACTACCGGTTGCTAATCAAGTTGAAAAGCTAGATAAAAAAGACTTAGTTATGTACATATATGCTGGTAAACCAAATTCTGGATATCAATCAAAATTTGGAACTGAAGCTAGAATTCAACTAAATGATAAGTTTTCTGATGTTTCAGATATCCCTGCCTTTATATTTGCAGAAAGGGAGTCTAAGAGGGAAGAGCTCAGAAATAGATTGACTACTGCTCTAAAAGTTGACAAAGAGACTAATATGGGAATCGTTAGTGACATAAAAAAAGAATTGAGAAAAGTTAATGCTTTAAAGATCAATTATACAACAAGGATTGGAGATATTTCGATGAATAAGAACTAATATTAAATTTCTTTCCTTAGTCTTGCCACAGGAATACTTAACTGTTCTCTGTATTTTGCTACTGTTCTTCTAGCAATTTTATAACCTTTTTCGGTTAACATTACAACTAACTTCTCGTCTGTTAGAGGTTTTTTCTTATTTTCTTTAACTATTATTTTTTCTAATATTTTTTTAATTTCAATAGTAGATATTTCTTCACCGCTTGCCGTTTTCATAGACTCACTAAAGAATTCTTTTAAAAGTTTAGTGCCATAAGGAGTATCTACATATTTACTGTTAGCCACTCTTGAAATAGTTGAAATATCCATTTCGATCTCATTTGCTATGTCTTTTAAAATCATTGGTTTAATTTTTCTTTCATCACCAGAAATAAAATATTCTTTTTGATAATTCATTATAGCTTGCATTGTAATGTATAGTGTTTGTTGTCTTTGCTTAACTGCATCAATAAACCATTTAGCTGAATCAAGTTTTTGTTTTATGAATTGGATTGCTTCTTTTTGAGATTTGGTTTTGTTTTTTTCAAGTTTATACCCCTTCAGCATTTGATCATAATCTTTTGAAATATTTAAGCTTGGACTATTTCTGTAATTTAAGTTTAAAATTAATTCATTATTATAAATCGAAATTTTAAAATCTGGTGTTACTTGCTGAACTGGTTTACTTCCAGCATATGCTCCCCCTGGCTTTGGGTTTAATTTAGAAATTATATTTATAATTTCTTTTAATTTTATTTCATCTAACGAATACTTATCCATTAGTTTATTGAAGTGTTTCTTTGAAAATTGCTCAAATGAGTTTTCAATTATTTCTAAGGCTAAATTAATTTGGCTGCTCTTTTTTCTTCTTTTTAACTGTATAATTAAACAATTTTGTAAAGAAAGAGCCCCAACACCTGGAGGGTCAAAATCTTGAACAATTTTTAAAACTTCGTTTAACTCTTTTTTTTCTACTATTAAATTTTGTGAGAATGCAAGTTCGTCTATTATATCATCTAATTCAAGTCTTATATATCCAGATTCATCAATACTGCCGACTAAAAATTCAGCAATTTTCATTTTTTTATTATCCAGACTCATTGGTTTTAGCTGTGATGTCAAATGCTCTGTGAATGAAATTCCTGATGAAAAAGGAATATGCTTTTCTTCTGTTCTATTAGAATTATTGGAATTTAACTTGTAATATGGTGTATCATCTTCGTTTAAATAATCATCAATATTAAGATCATTGTCATTAGAATAATCATCCTCTTGTATATTATCATCCAAATTATTGGATTCCTCTAAAGCTGGATTTTCCTCAATTTCTCTTTGAATTTTTTGTTCGAAATCTAACGTAGGAAGTTGAATCAACTTCATTAGTTGGATTTGTTGAGGAGATAATTTTTGAGATAATTTTAATTTTAAATATTGTTTCATATTGTTTAAAACTCAGCATTTTGAGGTGTTCTAGGAAAAGGTATAACATCTCTAATATTTGTCATTCCAGTTATAAACATAACTAATCTTTCAAATCCAAGTCCAAAACCAGAGTGAACCGCAGTTCCATACTTTCTTAGATCAGTATACCACCATAATTCTTTTTCATCGATCCCTATTTCTTTAATTTTATTTAACAAAATATCTAATCGCTCTTCTCTTTGAGACCCCCCCACTATCTCACCAATTCCAGGGAATAGAATATCCATTGCTCGTACTGTCTTCCCATCATCGTTTAATTTCATATAAAAAGATTTAATTTTTGCAGGGTAATTATATATGATTACAGGACATTTAAATTCTTTCTCAACAAGATATCTTTCATGTTCACTTTGTAAATCAGCACCCCATTCATCAATTATATATTTAAATTTTTTCTTTTTATTCTGCTTACAATTTTTTAAAATATTTATTGCCTCAGTGTAGGTTATTACTTTAAATTTATTTTTAGTGACAAAATTTAATTTTTCAATTAAACTTAATTCGTTTCTTTCATTTTTTGGTTTTTGTTTTTCCTCGTTTAATAACCTAGTTTCTAAAAACATGAGATCTTCATTATTATTTTTTAATATGTATTGAATTACATATTTAAGAAAATCTTCAGCTAGTTTCATATTACCTTTAATATCCATAAAAGCAACTTCTGGTTCTATCATCCAAAACTCTGAAAGATGCCTAGAGGTATTAGAATTTTCTGCACGAAAAGTTGGGCCAAATGTATAAACCTTTCCTAAAGACATTGCATATGCTTCCGCTTCTAATTGCCCTGAGACAGTTAAATTAGTTTCCTTACCAAAAAAATCTTTTTTAAAATCTATGTTTCCAAAATCGTCTGTGGGTGTATTTTTAATATCTAATGTAGTTACTCTAAATTGTTCACCAGCACCCTCAGCATCACTTGCAGTAATTATTGGAGTATGAATGTGATAAAACCCGTTTATATTAAAGTAGTTATGTATTGCAAATGACAAAGAAGATCTAATTCTCATAACTGCACTAAATGTATTAGTTCTTGTTCTCAAGTGGGCATTTTCTCTAAGAAATTCAAAAGAGTGTTTTTTTGGTTGGATTGGATAAATTTCAGCATCAGATTCCCCTAAAATTTCAAACTCATTTACTTGAATCTCAATTGATTGTTTTGATCCTTTACTATTTACTAACTTGCCAAAAATTGATAAAGCAGCTCCAGTAGATATTTTTTTTAATTTTTCTGGTTCAGTATTTTCAAAATCAATAACACATTGAATATTTTTTAAACAAGACCCATCATTTAAAGAAATAAATCTATTAGCTCTGAAAGTTTTTACCCAGCCACATATATTAATTTCTTTATCAATATATTTTTTTAGATTAAAAATATCATTTATAGAAATATCATTCATTATTAAATAGTTTATTCAAAGTTAATACTTTAATTTTTTCTGAAAAAAAACAATAAATGAATTATTTATTGTTTTTTAATGATGAGGTTTTTAAAGATAACAACAAAGAAGGTAATAGTAATAAGTTAGATAACATTGCCAGTAATAATGTTATAGACACTAATGCTCCTAATGCAACTGTTCCTCCAAAATTTGAAACTATAAAAACGGAAAAACCAAAAAATAAAACGATTGAAGTATAAAACATACTAAGTCCGGTTTCTTTGATTGAATTATAGACGGATTTTTTTATATCCGAATTATTTTCGTTAAGCTCTTGTCGATATTTCGCTAAAAAATGTATAGTGTCATCGACTGATATTCCAAATGCAATGCTGAATATTAAAATTGTTGATGGTTTTATAGGAATTCCTATAAAACCCATTAATCCTGCAGTAATAAGCAGGGGTAATAGATTTGGAATTAATGAAATAATAATCATTCTAAAATTCCTAAACAAATAAGCCATAAATAATGATATAAGAATAATTGCTAGCCCTAAAGACCACACAAGATTTTCAACTAAAAAATATGTTCCTTTTTGAAATAAGTATGCTTTTCCGGTAAGAAAAACTTCAAATCTATCAGACGGCATGATTTTTTCTATTTCGGTATTTAATTCTTCTTCTATTCTTTCCATTCTTTCAATTTTCATGTCTTTCATAAATGTTGTTATTCTTGTATATTGACCAGTACTGTCAACAAAATTATTTAAAAGATCAACTTCTGAAGTGGAATTTTTTGCATAAGAAAGAATAAAACTATTTTCTTGTGATGTTGGTACTTGATAATATTTAGGATTTCCATTATAAAACGCCTGTTTAGAATATTTAACTAAACTCACAACAGAGATGGGCCTTGAAAGTTCTGGGAATTTTGAAATTATATCTTCTAAAATTTTCATTTTTTTAATAGTAGAAAGTTTTGTAATTGTCTTTTTCCTTTTGGAGTCGATATATATTTCTAGTGGTAATATTCCGTTAAATTCGTTTTCATAATAAAGAATATCTTCATAAAATTCTGTATTCTTGGGCATGTCATCTATAAAACTACCAGAAATTTCTATCTTATAAATTCCAATGATACTTACAGCTAATAGGATTATTGAAATTATAAAGACTTCAACTTTTTTAAATTTCACAATATTAACCATCCAGTCAAAAAGCGAAATTACCCATTTTTTATTCTGATGTTTTAAATGTTTTTCATCAGGTAATGGTAAGTAGCTGTATGCAATTGGAATAATAAGAAGGCTTAAAATAAATATCGAGAGTATACTTAACGAAGCTACAATACCAAATTCAGTTAAAAGTTTACTGTTAGTCGCTATAAATGTTGCAAATCCTGACGCTGTTGTTACATTAGTCATAAATGTTGCATTTCCAATTTTTGTTATAACTTTTTGAAGTGATAAAGATTTATCTCCGTGCTTATTTAGTTCATGCTGATACTTGTTAATTAGGAAAATACAATTTGGCATTCCTATAACTATAATAAGTGGGGGTATAATAGCCGTTAAAACTGTTAGCTCATATCCTAAAATACCCACAATACCTAAAGTCCACATAACGCCGACACTGACGGTAAAAATTGAAATTAAAGTAGCTTTGAATGATCTGAAAAAAAAGAAGAAAATCAATGAAGTTACAATTAAAGCTAGAAAAATAAACTTACCTAATTCAGCTTTTATTGTTTGAGAATATTTTGTTCTTACATAGGGCATACCAGAAATCCTAATATCAACATCATGCTTTTTTTCAAATTCTAAAACGCGTGGAACTAAAATATTATTTACAAATTCTTCTCTTTGAATAGTGTTAACCACATCTGGATTAAGGTTAATAGCTGTTCTGATCGCTTGAGTCTCTGAGTTTATTAAGAACTTATCGTAAAATGGGGAATTGTTAAATATTTCATTTTTTAAATTTTCTAGCTGATTTTGGTTACCAATTGAATCTTCAATGAAAGGTTCAATAAAAAATTGTTTAGTTAATTTATTTTTTTTCAATTTTTGTAAATCACCAAAAGCAATTACAGTAGAAACCTCTTCTTCAGCTTTAAATTCATGAGATAATTTATTCCAAGCATTGAGTTTTTCAATAGTGAAAAGAGATGAATCTTTTACCGAAATAACAATTAAGTTTCCTTCTTCACCAAATTTTTCTGTAAATGACTTATATTTTATATTTTCTGGATGAGTATCAGGCAATAAATTGGCTTCAGTATATGTAAATCTGATATTATTCCAATTAGTACTAAAAAAATATGTAGCTGTAGATAATAATAATAGAATAATTATTCTATTATTTAATATTGTTAATGAAATAGATTTCCAAAAACTAGAAAATCTTTTAAATATTTTTTTTCTTAATATTGTTAAGATTAGCATTAAGAATAGAGCTGAACAAGCAATTACTAAGAATTCTATATTTTTTTCTAAAAAATCAATGTTAATATTATTTAATATCATAAAAATAACTTTTAAAACTTTTGTTCAAATAATTATTGGTAATTGCTATAAAGTCATTATCTCTTTTTCCTTTTTACTGAAAATTAGATCAACTTTTCTTATATTAAAATCTGTTATTTCTTGTATGTCAAGTTCAGAATTTTTTTTAAGGTCTTCAGAAAATTCTTCAGATTTTTTAATTTCATTATTTGATTCTTTTCTGGCATTTCTGATTGATATTTTTGCTTCTTCAGCTTCAATTTTTACTTGTTTAACCAATTCTTTTCTTCTTTCTTCGGTTAATATCGGGACATTTATAATTAAGTTTTCTCCATTATTAACCGGGTTAAATCCTAAGTTAGCTACTTCAATCCCTTTTTCAATTTCTTGTAACATTGATTTATCCCAGGGCTGAATTACTATAGTTCTTCCGTCTGGAGTATTGATATTTGAAACTTGAGCAATAGGTGTTTTAGTTCCGTAATAATCTACATACACATTTGATAGCATATTTGGATTTGCCTTTCCAGCTCTAATATTTAAAAGTTTTTTTTCAAGATGAGAAATTGCATTTCCCATCGAGTCTTTTGCTAAATCAAAAATAATATTTAGGTCTTCATTCATAATTTTATTTATAAATTAACAATTGTTCCAATTTTTTCACCGTTTAAAACACGTGATAAATAATCTTTTTTGTTCATGTTAAATACAATTATTGGAAGCTTATTTTCATGACTTAATGTGAAAGCAGTTTTATCCATTATTTTTAATCCCTTAGCGATTGCTTCGTTAAACGTTATTTTTTCAAACTTAAAAGCATCAGAGTTTTTAGCTGGATCTTCATTATATATACCATCTACTCTGGTACCTTTAAGAATAACATCAGCTTCAATTTCAATAGCTCTTAATACTGCTGCTGAATCTGTAGTAAAATATGGATTTCCGGTACCTGCACAAAATATAACAATTCTATTTTTATCCAAATGCCTTATTGCTTTTCTTTTTATGTATGGTTCGGCTACTTTATTTACATTTATAGCACTTTGAAGCCTGGTTTCAACACCTAGATTTTCTAATGTGTTTTGTAGAGCTAAGCCATTAATTAGTGTAGCCAGCATTCCCATATAATCTCCTTGGACTCTGTCGATTTTGTAATCTGTATTAAATCCTCTATAAATATTTCCCCCACCAATAACAATAGCTATTTCTATACCTTTTTCATGAACTTTTTTTATTTCGCCAGAGTATCTTAAGAGAATTTCAGGATCAATTACTCCGTCATTTTCCCCCATTAAAGCTTGACCAGAAAGTTTTAATAGAATTCTTTTGTACTTCATTTAAAATATGAATTTCAAACAAATATACTACACATTTATTTTGAAAAAAAATAAGATAAATTTTAATTATCCAATAGAGAGTCTATAATATGAAGTTATTACTAAATCACTTCCATAACTTGATAGATATTTTGAAACACTAATTTTACCGTCTTTAATAAAGGCCTGATGGACTAATGTGTTATCTTTAAAAAATCTCTTTAATTTACCCTGAGCAATTTTTTCTAACATATTTTCAGGCTTACCCTCAGCTCTTAATTGATCTTTTGCTATTTCAATTTCTTTTTCGATAACTTTTGCGTCCACATTTTTCTCATCTAAAGCAATAGGATTCATAGCTGCAATTTGCATAGCAATATCTTTCCCAGCAACTTCAATATTTTCAACTTTTTCAGAAAAACCAACGAGAGAAGAAATTCTATTACCAGCATGAATATATGTTCCAACATAATTAGACTCTATTCTAGAAAAATCATTAATTTGAATCTTTTCACCAATGACACCTGTTTGTTCAATTAATTTTTCTTCTACACTCATTTTCTCGAAACCTGCTTTGAGAAGTTCATCTTTAGAATTACATGCCAGGCCTATTTTAGCGATTCTGTGCGCTAATTCAATAAAATCTGCATTTTTGCCTACAAAATCTGTTTCACAAGCAAGTACAATGCCTACAGCAACAGTATTCTTATCATTACATACTGTAATTGCTACACCCTCGGAAGATTCTCGGTCTGCTCTTTTTGCCGCAACTTTTTGACCTTTTTTTCTTAAAATTTCAATTGCTGAATCAAAATCACCATTTGCCTCAACTAATGCTTTTTTACAATCCATCATACCAGCACCAGTATTTTTTCTTAATTTATTTACTTCAGAAGCAGTTACTTTTACCATGATTTATTTTTTTTCTTTTTTAGATTTTTTCTGATCAATTTCCTTAGATTTTTCTAAATTTTCATCAATATTTTTAGGTGTTTCTAATTTTGTGTCATTGTCTTCTTTTGATGAATTTCTTTCTTCAAGACCATCAAGTACAGCAGTGCTAATATTTTCAAGAATTTTTGATATTGATTTTGAAGCGTCATCATTGGAAGGTATTACATAATCTATACCTCGTGGATCACAGTTTGTGTCAACCATAGCAAAGATTGGTATATTTAATTTTTGAGCTTCTTTAACCGCGATTTTCTCTCTCAAAATATCTACAATAAATATTGCTCCAGGTAATCTTGTCATATTAGAAATAGAACCTAAATTCTTTTCAAGTTTATCTCTCAATCTTCCAATCTGAAGCTTTTCTTTTTTTGAAAGTGAGTTAAAAGTTCCATCTTGCTTCATTCTGTCTATCGATGACATTTTTTTAACGGCTTTTCTGATTGTAACAAAATTAGTAAGCATTCCCCCAGGCCATCTTTCTGTAATGTATGGCATATTAATTTTTGTAGCAGACTCAGAAACAATATCTTTTGCTTGTTTTTTGGTAGCGACAAATAATATTTTTCTTCCAGATGCTGTTATTTTTTTAAGAGCTCTACAGGCTTCATCTAATTTTGCAACTGTCTTGTATAGGTTAATTATATGGATGCCATTTTTTTCCATATAAACATAAGGAGACATATTTGGATTCCACTTTCTTGTCAAATGTCCAAAATGAACACCTGCTTCGACTAATTCTTTGACTTGTAGTTTTTTCATATTTTTAGTTTACGTTCTTTTAATTAGCAATCCTTAAGTGGTATAAATTATTATTTAAGCCTTAAGTATTTAGATGCTAAACTAATTATTGTTATGGCTCTATCTTTTAGAAAACTGAAATTTCTTTCTTGCTTTCTTTTGACCAAACTTTTTTCTTTCTACCATTCTAGGGTCTCTTGTTAATAGACCTAAAGGTTTAAGAAGAGTACGATTATTTTCATCAATTTCACACAATGCTCTAGAAATAGCTAATCTTATAGCTTCTACTTGACCTGTCATACCTCCACCATAAACATTAATAGACATATCGAACTTGTTTAATAAATCACAAACATCGAAGGGCTGATTAAGCTTAAATTGGTGAGATGGAGTGGGAAAGTATTTTTTCCAATCTTTGGAATTGATAGTAAATTTACCTTTACCTTTTTTTAAATAAATTCTTGCAACAGAAGTTTTTCTTCTGCCAATTTTGTGTATCACTTCATCCATTAGTTTACTTTATTTAGATCTACAGTAGCAGGCTTTTGAGCCTCAAATTTATGATTAGTATCAGAATAAACATATAAGTTTCTAAAAAGGTTTGCTCCTAATTTATTTTTGGGCAGCATACCTTTTACTGATTTCTCTATAATTGAATTAGGGTTTTTATTAAACTGTTCAATGGCACTAAGAGACCTTTGTCCACCAGGGTAACCTGTATGACGAATATACTCTTTTTGGGTCCATTTATTACCGCTTAAATTTATTTTACTAGAATTAATAACTATTACATTATCTCCACAATCAACGTGAGGGGTAAAATTTGGCTTGTGTTTGCCTCTAAGTAATATTGCAACTTTAGAAGACAATCTTCCAAGGTTCTGGCTATCAGCATCAACAATAACCCAGTTTTTATTAACTGTTTTTTTATTTGCCGAAATCGTTTTAAAACTTATTGTATCCAAAATTCAATTTTTTTTAAATTTCTCATCTCTTAAAAGAGCATGCAAATCTACAATTATATATTTTATTAGCAAATAGTTAAAGAAATTATTTTTTTATAGAGTAAAATTAAACTTTTAATGCGCTTCCAGCCAATTTAATCCATAGTTTAAGTCGACGGTTAAAGGAACTTTTATTTTAAAAGCATTTTCCATTTCAATTTTAACCATTTCCATAAAATTATTTAACTCAGGTTTAAATACATCAAAAACAAGTTCGTCATGCACTTGAAGAAGCATTTTACTTTTGAATTCATATTGATATATTTTTTCTTGGATATTTATCATTGCTAATTTTATTATGTCCGCAGCGCTTCCCTGAATTGGGGCATTTACTGCATTTCTTTCAGAAGCCCCTCTAACTATACTATTTCTAGAATTAATATCTTTTAGATATCTTCTACGACCTAAAATTGTTTCTACATAACCTTTATTCCTAGCAAATGAAATTTGATCTGAAATGTAACTTTTAAGTTTGGGATATTTAATGTAATATTTTTCGATTAATTCTTTAGCTTCTTTTCTGCTTAGATTTGTTTGATTACTCAATCCAAATGCTGAAACTCCATAAATTATACCAAAATTAACAACTTTTGCATTAGATCTTTGTTCTCTTGTTACTTCTTTTAAAGGAATATTAAATACAGCAGCAGCAGTTGAAGCATGAATGTCCTCATTTTTTTTAAAAGCATTAATCATATTTTCTTCGTCACTTAAAGACGCGATAATTCTTAATTCAATCTGAGAATAGTCTGCAGCCATAATAAAATAATCATTATTTTTTGGGATAAAAGCTTTTCTAATTTTTTTTCCTCTTGTGGTTCTAATAGGAATATTTTGAAGATTAGGATTTATACTGCTAAGCCTTCCAGTAGATGCTACAGTTTGAATATATTCTGTGTGAATTCTATTAGTTCTCTTAGAAATTTGTTTTGGAAGGGAATCTATGTATGTATTTAAAAGTTTTGAAACACTTCTGTATTCCAAAATTAATTTAACAAATGAATTTTCCTTTGCTAGCACTGATAGAACTTCCTCAGATGTAGAATACTGGCCTGTTTTAGTTTTTTTAGGGTTTTTACTAATTTTCATTTGGTCAAACAATATTTCTCCAAGCTGCTTCGGAGAAGAAATATTAAACTCTGTTCCAGCTTCTTTACAAATTTTTTCAGCTAAGCTATTAACTTCAGTTTTAGTTTTTTCAGAAAGCTTGTCTAAAAATTTTATATCCAAATTTATTCCTTCATTTTCCATCAGCGCTAAAGTTTTTAAAAGTCGAATTTCAACTCTGTTATATAAATCAATTTGATTGTATTTTTCAAGATCTTTTTCTAGCAATGGCTTTAGCTGATGTGTTAACTCTGAAATTTCACTACTTTTTAAATCACTAGATTTAATATTTAAGGAAATATTTAAATAATTTTTAGATAGATTTACGATATCATGATTTATATCTGGATTGATCAGATAATGGGCTAGTTTTATGTCAAAAATTTCGCCTTTAACTTTAATATTTTTTTTGGAAAGTAGTTTAATATCTTGTTTGATATCATTTGAAATTTTAATAATGTTTTTATCTTCAAAAAAGATCTTTAATATTTTATCAAATTCTTTATTCTCATCATTAATTGAATATGAAAGGTTGTTTTCCCAGCTAAAGGATATATTTTTAATTTCAAGATTTGCAAAATTGTCCCCTTCGGTTAAAAAACTATAGCTGACATTCTTTTGCTTTTTTAATCTATTGAAAAATAATTCTAGAGATGTATTTGAAGTGATTTCCTGATCGATCACTTTTTTATCATACATCACATTTATTTCTTGAGTATTTTCAAATAAATTAAACTGACCATGACCCGCATTTTCTATTAT
>CEWO01376959.1_pt1 | contig 20527 bp, 20 predicted proteins | sample 361561 | NCBI WGS metagenome assembly CEWO01 (sample SAMEA2623627, study PRJEB7988) | marine metagenome | isolation source: saline water (ENVO:00002010), including
CCCCGTCGTCTGATGAGGTAGTAGCTGAAGCCCCGTCGTCTGATGAGTCGGAAAATAATAATGAAGTTGAAGAAGATTTAGATAAAAAAGTATAATATTTATAGTATTATCTTTTGAAATCATCTGATTGCTTTATTAAAAAAAGTGTAAATATTTAATTTTTTTTATTGTGAAAGATGATGCAGTTTTAATTTTAGAAGATGGCACTACCCTGTTTGGAAAGAGTGCCGGTTTTCGTGGTATTTCTTTTGGTGAGATATGTTTTAATACTGGAATGACAGGTTATCAAGAGATTTTTACAGATCCATCATATTATGGTCAAATCATGGTTACTACCAATGCTCATATTGGAAATTATGGTTATTCGAATAATGAAATTGAATCAGATTCTATTAAAATATCAGGATTAGTATGTAAAGATTTTAATTTTCATAATTCACGTTATTCTTCTGTTGGAGATCTTCAGACTTATTTTGAGAATGAAAAAATAGTTGCTATTTATGATGTTGATACTCGTGCATTAGTTACTCATATTAGGGATAAGGGCGCTATGAATGCAGTTATATCCACTATTAATCTTGATGTTGAAAGTTTAAAGATCAAATTATCTAAAGTTCCACCCATGGAAGGTTTGGAATTATCTTCTTTTGTTACCGCAAAAAAACCCTATTTTTTAGGATCAGATAATGCAATTTATAGAGTCGCAGTTTTAGATTTTGGTGTTAAAAAAAGTATTTTAAAGTGCTTAGAGGAGAGAGGAGTTTTTATGCAAGTTTTTCCTTTAAATACTTCTTTAGATAAAATTTTAGCATTTAACCCAACAGGTATTTTTCTGTCAAATGGTCCTGGAGATCCAGGTATTATGCAAGAATCTATTGCTATCGTTAAAAGTATTATTAATGGTGAAGTTCCTGTTTTTGGAATATGTTTAGGCCATCAGTTAATTGCTTTAGCGGGAGGTTTAAAAACTTTTAAAATGCATAATGGTCATCGAGGAATCAATCATCCTATCATTAACTTAAAAACTAAAAAGTGTGAAATAACATCACAAAATCATGGTTTTGTAATTGATGAAAATAGTTTACATAATAATCTAAACATTAAAGTCACTCATAGAAATTTGAATGATGATTCCATTGAAGGGATTAAATTTACAGATAGACGCTGTTTTTCTGTTCAATATCATCCTGAATCATCACCAGGTCCTCACGATTCTAGGTATTTATTTGATGAATTCATTCTTGATATGGATGTGTATATAAAAGAAGATAATGCCAAGAATTAAAGATATTATAGCGCGTCAAATTATAGATTCCAGAGGCAATCCAACTGTTGAGGTAGATGTGTTTACTGACTTAGGTTTTTGTGGTAGAGCATCTGCGCCATCAGGCGCTTCAACAGGTATGTATGAGGCCATAGAAATTAGAGATAATCAACCTAAATTTTGCGGAAAAAGTGTTTTTAATGCAGTCAATCATGTAAATAGTGTTATCAAACCGACTTTACTTAACTTTTCTATTTTCCAACAAGATGTGATTGATCAAATGATGATTTCAATTGATGGTACAGCTAATAAGTCGAAACTTGGTGCCAATGCTATTCTTCCAGTTTCATTAGCAGTTGCAAAAGCCGCCGCCGCAGAAAAAAACATTGGTCTATATGAGTATTTATCCAATGATCATTTTGTGTTACCAGTGCCTATGATGAATATTTTAAATGGTGGTGCACATGCAGATAATAAAATAGATATACAAGAATTTATGATTGTTCCTATATCTGCAAATTCTTTTTCTAAAGCTTTACAAATGGGGGTCGAAGTTTTTCATTCTCTTAAGAGAATCTTAAAGGATAAAAAACTCTCTACTAATGTTGGTGATGAAGGAGGCTTTGCTCCCAATTTAGATTCGAATGAAGAAGCCATAGAATTATTATTGTTAGCTATTGAGAAAGCAGGTTATAGAATAGAAGTTGATATTGCTATTGCTTTAGATGCTGCTGCGACAGAATTCTATGATAAAAAAAATAATCTTTATTGCATAAATGGCGACAAAAAACTTACATCTAGTGATATGGTTGATTTTTGGGTAAATTTAGTTGCTAAATACCCAATTGTGTCGATTGAGGATGCGCTAGACGAAGATGATTGGACTGCGTGGAGTTCTCTTACGCATAAAATAGGTTCTAAAGTTCAGTTAGTAGGAGATGATTTGTTTGTTACTAATAAAGAAAGATTACTGTTAGGTATAGAGCAGCAATCAGCAAATTCTATTTTAATTAAGTTAAATCAAATTGGAACTTTAACTGAAACACTTGAAACAATAGAATTAGCAAAAAATCATAAATTTACCACTATTATTAGTCATCGATCAGGCGAAACAGAAGATGTGACAATTGCTGATTTATCTGTTGCTTGTGCATCTGGTCAAATTAAAACTGGTTCTATTTCAAGATCAGATAGGGTGGCGAAATATAATCAACTATTAAGAATCGAAGAAAAATTAGGTAAAAAAGCGCTTTATCTTGGTTTTCCTTCTCTATTATAAATAAAAAATAAAAATGAAGAAATTAAAACAAAAGTTTGAAGAAAAAATTAATGAATCAAGAATTCGAGTAAAAGAACTAGTTTCTAATTATGGAGATAAAGTTGTTGGTGAAATTAGTTTGCGTCAAATATATTCAGGGATGAGAGGAATGTTGAGTATGGTTACAGAAACATCTAAACTAGATCCTGATGAAGGTATCAGATTTAGAGGTTATTCTTTACCTGAAATACAAGATGTTTTACCTAGAGCTAAAGGTTCTAATCAGCCTTTACCTGAAGGAATGTTTTATTTAATGTTGATCGGTGAACTTCCCACAGAGAAGGATGTTAAACTCATTAGTGTAGAACTTGAAGAAAGGTCTATTGTTCCAAATTATGTGTTTGATGTTATTAATAATTTGCCGAAATCAATGCACCCGATGACACAATTTTCTATAGCTATTTTAGCTTTACGTAATGAAAGTAAGTTCTCAGAAGCATATAAGTCTGGTGTTTCTAAAAAAGATTATTGGGAATCAGTATTTGAAGATTCTCTTAATTTAATTGCAAAACTACCAAGAATCGCAGCATATATATATAGAAGAAATTATCATAATGACCAACATATAAAACCTAAAAAAGGTTTAGATTGGTCAGCTAATTTTGCACACATGTTGGGTTTTTCTGATTCAGAGTTTACTGATTTAATTCGTTTGTATATGACGATTCATTCTGATCATGAGGGTGGTAATGTTTCCGCGCATGCTTCTCATTTAGTTGGATCTGCTCTTAGTGATGCATACTTGTCATTTTCAGCAGGAATGAATGGGTTAGCTGGTCCTCTTCATGGATTAGCTAATCAAGAAGTTGTTAGATGGTTGCTATCGATGCAAAAAGATCTGGGAGGAGGTCTTCCTTCTAGAGAAGAAATAGCAGAATATGTTCAAAAAACTTTAGACTCAGGTAATGTTATACCTGGATTTGGTCATGCAGTATTAAGGAAAACAGACCCTAGGTATACAGCTCAAAGAGAATTTGCCTTGAAATATTTACCAGATGATGAGTTGTTTTTATTAGTGAGTAGAGTCTTTGAAGTTGTTCCCCCGATATTAGAAGCTACTGGAAAAGTAAAAAATCCGTGGCCAAATGTTGATGCTCATTCGGGAGTTTTGTTGCTAAAATATGGAATGAAGGAATATGATTTCTTTACTGTTTTATTTGGTGTTTCAAGATCGTTAGGGATAATGGCTCAGTTGATATGGAGTAGAGCATTAGGTATGCCTATCGAAAGACCAGGTTCAACAACTACGGACATTATGATTAAAAAGTTTTCTAATTAGTTGTCATCTGTCTATTAGCTTCATATAGTGCAATTCCTGCGGCCACAGAAGCGTTGAGTGATTCAGTTTTACCTTTTATTGGTATTTTACAAATGTAGTCACTGAGGTTTAGTAATTTCTGTGAGATTCCATTTTTTTCAGATCCTATTATAATTAATGTAGGTTTATTTAAATCTGTTTCAAAAATATTTTGTTTACTTTTTTCAGAGCAAGCAATAATTGTCAATCCACTATCTTTTGCAATTTGGATGGTTTTATCTAAACTATTTTCTCTGCATATATTGATATTTGAAATTGATCCTGCAGATGCTTTAATCGCAATTTCATTTATTTGTGCAGATTCTTTTTTTGGAATAATTACACCATGAACACCCATGGCTTCGGCACTTCTGCAAATTGATCCAAAATTTCTAACATCTGTTAGACGATCTAATAATATGAAAAACGGAAAAACACCTTTGCTAAATACTGATGCTAATAAATTTTCAAAGTTCTGAAACACAATACTTGAAGCTAAACCTACAACGCCTTGGTGGTTCTTCCTTGTTAATCTATTTAGTTTATATCTGGGTACGAGTTTTAGATTAAAATTTTTTTCCTTACATTTTTTTTTAATTTCTAAAGCCCAATCTGTTTTAATATCTTTTTGAAGATAAATAGTATCTATTTCTTTGCCAGAATCTATGAGTTCTGTAACGGGTCTTACCCCAAAAATACTTAATTTTTTTTCCATATATTAAAATATCTCAAATCAATTAATGAAGATAAATTTGTTTTTTATATATTTAAATATAAACATAATCTTTCTTTGAAAATGATTACATTTGATATATTAAAAATTTTATTATGATGCAGAAATTATCACTACTTATTTTGTCTTTTTTGTTTTTAGTACTTTCTTCCTGTTATACTATTTCACATCCTCAACCATGTCCCGGTTTAGTTGATTTAGATATTACCGAAGAAAGCACGGCTTTAAATTATTAATTATTATTATTTTCTTTTCAATTGAGTACAACAATTTCGGATAATAGTGTTAAATGGACAAAAATTAATTTGCGTTCTTCAAAATTAGCAGAAGATATTAAGCTTAGTGATAATTCAGAAAAAAAAATTTTTAAGAAAAAACCTAATTGGTTGCGTGTTAAATTGCCAACAGGTGAAAATTTCCGAGACCTAAGAAAATTAGTTGATAAACATAAGTTACATACTATTTGTGAAAGTGGAAATTGTCCTAACATGGGTGAATGTTGGGGGGCAGGAACAGCTACTTTTATGATTTTAGGCAATATTTGTACAAGATCATGTGGTTTTTGTGCTGTTAATACGGGAAAACCACAGCCTGTTAATTGGTCTGAACCTGAACGAGTTGCAGAATCAGTTAAATTAATGAATGTTAAGCATTGTGTTATTACTTCTGTAGACAGAGATGATTTAGAAGACGGAGGTGTTTCCATGTGGCTAAATACAATTAATGCAGTTCGAAGATTATCTCCAACTACTACTTTAGAGACATTGATACCTGACTTTAAAGGGCAAAAAGACTTGATTAAAAAAATTGCTATTATTCACCCTGAAGTTGTCTCTCATAATATGGAGACGGTTCAACGTCTTACTAGACATGTTAGGATCCAAGCTAAATATGATCGAAGTTTGTTTGTTTTAGATACTTTAAAAAAAGAAGGGGTTAAAAGAACAAAATCTGGTATAATGTTAGGATTAGGTGAGACAAAGGAAGAAGTCATTAGTTCAATGCAAGACTTAAGAAAAGTTAATGTAGATATTTTAACATTAGGTCAATACTTGCAGCCTACTAAAAAACATATACCTGTTGATAGGTTTGTTACTCCAGATGAATTTAAAGAGCTTAAGACACAGGGTCTTAATATGGGTTTTAAATATGTTGAATCTGGTCCACTTGTTAGATCATCATATCATGCTGAAAAACATTTATTTTAGTTAAATGAAGAAAATTGCTATTAACGGATTTGGTCGAATTGGCCGAGTTTTATTTAGAATTCTGAGCCAAAGAAATGATTGTAAGGTATTGGTGATTAATGATATTTCTAGTCCAAAAGTTTTAAGTCACTTATTGAAATATGACTCAATTCATGGTAAAATGTCATCAGATATTGATTTTGGTGATGGATACCTTGATTTTGATGGTCAAAAAATTACTATTTTGAATAACCCAAATCTCTCTTCCTTAGATTGGCATCAGTTTGATATTGATGTTGTTTTTGAATGTACCGGTTTGTTTAAAAAAACAAGCGATCTTCAAAAGCATCTTAATGCAGGTGCTAAAAAAGTAATACTATCTGCTCCTCCTTTGGATAGTAGTGTTCCTATGGTTGTTGTTGGGGTCAATGATGATATTATAACTCCCTCCATGCAAATGATATCTAATGCATCATGTACAACTAATTGTGCAGCCCCTATGATTAAGGTTCTAAATGATAATTTTAACGTGCAAAGTGCGTATGTTACAACCGTACACTCATATACTTCTGATCAGAATTTGCATGATGGTGTGCATTCTGATCTTAGACGCGCAAGATCTGCCGCAAAATCTATTATACCAACGACTACAGGTGCTGCTAAAGCTTTATCATATATTTTTCCAGAAATCAAATTAGGTGGATGTGGTATCAGGGTTCCTGTTTCCAATTGTTCTTTAACAGATATTACGTGTGTTGTAAATGAAAATACTAATATAGAATTAGTAAATAGTACATTTAAAAAATCATCTGAAAGGAACATGAAAAATATTATAGAGTATAATGTAGATCCTATTGTTTCTGTTGATGTAACTTCGAGTTCTTATTCTTGTATATTTGACTCATTATTGACATATGTTTCTGGCAATACGATTAAAATCGTTGGTTGGTACGATAATGAATACGGTTATTGTTCAAGGTTAGCTGATTTATTATGTAAAATTACTTAAAGCTCCTTTTTGATAATATAGAATCCTTCTGTACCTTTTTCTTGATATAATGGCATTAATATGTATCCATCAATAGGTGCTGCTACCTTGCCATTTATGTCTTCTGCAATTATTTGGTTTTTTTGAATTTTTTCAAAGTTTTGAATATTAGGATGCATTAAAAAATGATCATTTTGAGTAATTTTATGTATGTATTTTACAGAATATTTGCCTTTTGTTTTTTTTGAAAAAGACTTCATAGCTGCAAAGTTTTTTTCGACATGTTTTGGAATACTTTTTTTGTTAATAAAATTGGTTTTTGTTAATAGTTTCCAAATCCCCGCTTCATGATTATTAATTGATGCAGGGTCACCAATCGCACCACCTTCAAACACAATGCTATTAATTTTTTGTTCGTGATAATAATTTGAGAATGAACCTTTGACTTTTGAAAATAAATTAGATATAACAGGGACATTTAAATGTTTGGCAATCTGTTCTTCTTTTTTATTATTAACGATTGTAAAAACACCACTTGGAGAAGATGTGTTATGTAAGTCAATGATGGAGATATTTTTTTTAGATTTTTTGATTATTATTTGATTAATTAAACTTTTAAGAACTAATAATTCTTTTTTTTCTGAAACAAGATTATTGGATTTGCTATTAATAATTTTTGTAGACCACATTCTATTCAAGTCACTTTCAATATATCTGGCATTAACTTTTAATGCATTAAGATTGCCAATTAAACCAATAATTGTTCCATCTACCTTAGTGTTATTTTGTTCAATTTCACGAAAAAACTTTTTTAATGCAATAACTCCTGAATTTTCATTACCGTGTATTGCTGCAACAAAAATCATAGTTCTTTTTGTATTACTATGGTAATTGCCTATGACTCTCTCGTAATTATTGAGAATATTTTTTATAGATTGATTACTTTCTTCATGGATTTCATATTGAAGTAAGTGTTTTTTTTGTATTATTCCAATAAATAGTTTGTTCTCAGCGACAGGCAATATATTTATGGAATGTTTTTCCATTACATTTAAAGCATCTTCAATTGTTCCTTCGGGCTTTATTGTAATTGGGTTTTTTTTCATAATTTTTTTAATTTGAATAGAAGTTTTTTCATCAGCATATTTTTTGTTATTAAAAATTTCACCATCTAGTAGGCCTGTGATTTGGCCTTTGTCATTTACTACAGTCATGTAGTCTTTTTTAGACCAGCTATTAATTTGGTATGCAAGAGAAAAAACATCATTCTCATTAATAGAACTTATATCTCTATCCATACATTCTTCAATTAATAGTTTTGAGGGATTATTTATTACTACACTATTTTTTGGTTTTTCCCAGTTGTGAACAGGTGTATTGTTTTGTTGATTCCTGATGATCTCAGATGTGATTGTTGTTAAAGCATTTTGTTTTGAAAACTTTGAATTTAAAGTGTCAAATGAGTCAATTATCCACCTTGAACCATTTTGTCTTGTAGATGTTCTCTCTTTAATGATATTTAAATACTTTTCAATATCCTTGGGTTTTATGTTAATACTGGATAGTCCTATTGCAGCTTTTGGTATAAGTTCGTTTAAAATTAATTTTCTTGCTTCTATCCTTTTTCCTCCAAACCATTTAAAAGTAGCATCAATTCCTTGTTGTGCTGCACTATAAAAATTAATTCTTGCGTCATCAAACTTCATTAACTTATTTATGTTTTCAATGTCACTATTTTTATAAAACATTAGTAAACCTAGCCAAAAAGCTGAGTTTGCAACTTCGTCAACTATTGTTGGTCCAGATGGTAGCATCCTATTTTCTATTCTAATACTAGGTTTTTTTTGGTAAATACCATAGCATGGTCTATTCCATCGGTAAACAGTTGAGTTATGTAGAGTTAGAGCATCCAGTTCAGGTAACTGTCTGTTAATTTTAGATTTATTTTTTTGGCTAAAAGATTTTAATAGAATTTTATATCTAGTAATGTCTTCTTTGAAAATTTCAATTAATGATTTTTGCAGCCAATTATTCCCAAATGTAACCCTTGGTAAACTCTCTAAGTGATAGTTTCCTATAATTCTAGTGTCAGTAGCTTGTTGAAAAACTGCGATCCTTGTTTCATTCCATAGTCTTTTACCAAACAACATAGGGGAATTTACGCTTGTTGCTAAAACAGGTGCTGCAATCAATTGTGCAAAATTATACATTTTGTGAAATATTTTAGGGGCTATTTGTAGATGAAATTGAAAGCCTGTATTGCATCCTTCAATTAGAGGTGAGTCATGTTGAAAGATTAATTCGTCCATGCCAGAGATTCGAATTTTATATTTTTGACCTCGATATTTGCTGATGGCATTACATAAATCAAAATATCTTGGATTATCTGTAATGTTGTCAAATCGCAAGTCGTGTTTTCTAACAGTTGGAAGAATTCCAGTTAGGATGATATCTGCATTGTGTTTTTGAGCTTCTTTTCTTGCAATATTCATTTTTTGGATTAGAACTTCTTCCATTTTTCTAAGTGCATTTGCTCCAAGGTCAATAGGATCAATGTTAAGTTCCATATTGAATTTTGCAATTTCTGCAACAAATCCTTGATCTTTCAACTTTTTAAGTACTTGTTTGTTGATAGGATTTGGTCTAAAGTTGTCGTCTATTAGGCAAAATTCTTGCTCAGCGCCAATTCTGTCATAATCTTCCAGGATGTTTTCAGAGATTAATTGTTCTAGTAATTCAATGTCACGTGTCAATTGATTAATAAATATGGATTCGTTAGTTTGATATTGTGATTTTAGCATGGCTTAAAAATAATAAAGTGTTTCTAGTTTTTCAATGTTGAATATTTTTTTCAACTTTTAGCATTTCTATTATCATCTGATTTTGGTATTCACAATTTATAACATCATAATTACTCTCTTTTAAATGTAGTATATATAACCCTCCAACATTTGCCGAATAAAACTTTTCTAATATGTATTTATACATTGATAATTGAAGTCTATATTTATTATAATTGCAATCCTCAATTTCAGTTGTTGGATATTTTAACCCTTTTTTATATCCAGATTTTTTAATGGCTAAATTTGTTTTCCAATCAACTAAATATATTTGATGTTTTTTTTTATTATAAATCAATAGGTCAATAGTACCAGCAATTTGCAGTTTTTCAGAGCAAATTTTTATTTCTGGAAACAAATAATTATCTGTATTAGGAATGCATTTTTCTTTTAAAAAAGAAATCCCTTGTTTGGATTTTTCGTCTAATAGATCTATGTTTTGATTGTAATTTTTTGATAGTAAAAAATGTTCAATTTGTTGATGAATAATAGTGCCACGATCTCGTCTTTCTTTCCAGTCATTTAAAATGTCTTCAATGGACATTTGTGCATATTTTTTAGTTTGAATTAATTTTCGAGCGATTTTCCCTTCATTAAATTCTTGAAAAAAAACACCAATAAATTCAGTTACACTTTGAAATTCTAAGCTAGAATTAGACATTGTATATGTATGGCTTTCTTCTTCTAGTTTAATTTTATGATGCGTTTCAATAATAGATTTATACATTAGTATTTAATTTTATAAATTGCATGCCAGCAATTTGAATAGTATGCTCAGATATTTTTACTTTAAATATACATTGTTAATTTGGTTTAGTCTTTCTTTCAATCTTATTTCTCAAAATGACTCATCTTATCTATATATTGATAATATTTTTTTAAATGAAGTTGTATTGACATCAGATCATACTGATTTTAACGCAAAAGATTTTTTTTTATTAAAAAGAAGAGTTTTAAAGGTTTATCCTTATGTTGATACTATTGTGCAAATTATGTCAGAAACGGATAGTATTTTAAATACAATAAATAAAAAAAGATTATCGAACAAGTATTCTAGACGTATTCAAAAAGAGTTAATTAATCAGTTTAGTCAAAAAATAACGCAATTATCTAGGAAAGAAGGTCTCATTCTTTCAAAACTTCTATATCGTCAGTTTCAATATTCAGCGTATGAACTTATAAAAAAGTACAGAGGACCTTTTCAAGCCTTCTTTTGGCAAAAAATTTCTAGAATATATGACGGTAATTTAAAATCAGAGTATTCGCCTTATACAAATCAGGAGGATATATATATAGAATTAATTATTAATAAGTATATAGATCAATAAATTTTATAAAAATCTATTATTGATAGTTTTTTCTTTTATTCCTAATGAGTAATCATAGAATCCTATTTTTGTTTTTACGCCTAATTCGCCTGCGGTTACCATTTTTTCAAGTATTGTATTGGGTTTGTATTTTTCATTCTTAAAACCATCATATAATACGTTCAGAATTGATAGACAAACATCTAATCCAATGAAGTCTGCGAGTTGTAGTGGTCCCATTGGGTGAGACATTCCGAGGATCATTACTGTATCAATTTCTTTAACTCCGGAGACATTGTCCGTTAATGTGTGAATAGCCTCATTTATCATAGGTAAAAGAATCCGATTAGCCACAAAACCAGGAGCATCATTTACTAATACAGGTATTTTACCTAAATCTTGGGATAAGGACATGATTTTTTCATATGTTTCTGTACTCGTTGAGTTACTTTTTATTACCTCAACTAATTTCATAATTGGAACTGGATTCATAAAGTGCATTCCAATAACTTTATCTTTTCTATTTGTCGATTTACCAATTTTTTCAATTGAAATTGATGACGTATTACTAGCTAGTATTGTAGATTTTTTACATAATTGATCTAGCTCTTGAAATATTTTCATCTTTACTGTTTCTGTTTCAGTTACCGCCTCTATTACTAAGTCACTATTTTTTACACAACTTGACATTTGGGTATGGAATGATATTAGTGATAGGATTTGTACCTTTTGCTTAGAGGTAATAATTTCTTTTTTAATCATTCGATCTAGATTGTTGGAAATATTTTTCTTAGCAGCGTTTAAAATTTCAGATGATAAGTCAACTAAATTTACTTTAAAACCTTTTTGAGCAAAACAATGAGTAATACCATTTCCCATTGTTCCTCCTCCAATAACTGTTATTTCTTTCATGACATCTAATTTTAATTATTTTTTATTTTCCTCTTCCTTGTAAAACTATAAATATAGTCCATATCAGAACTTGAATATCATGGAATAAGGATAAATTATAAAGATATATTATATCATATCTTAGTCTTTTTATCATTTCGTCTATGTTTTCAGCATATCCAAATTTTACCATCCCCCATGATGTTATTCCAGGTTTTACCTTATATATTAACTTGTAGTGTGGAGCCGTTAATAGTATTTTATTTGCAAAAAAAGCTCTCTCGGGTCTTGGGCCAACTATTGACATTTCTCCAATTAGAACGTTGTAAAATTGTGGCAGTTCATCTAGTCTATATTTTCTCATGATTTTACCCCATGGTGTTATTCGCGTATCTTTTGAACTTGATAATAAAGGGGTCTTGCTTTCAGCATTTGTATACATTGATCTAAATTTAATAATATTAAATGTAGTTTTTTTGTATCCTAGTCGTTTCTGAAAATAAAATACAGGACCAGAAGATGAGAGTTTAACCATTATTGATATGAAAACAAATAATGGAGAAAGAATTAAAAGGGCAATAGCAGATGTTATAATATCAGTTAATCTTTTTACAACATATTGAAAAAATGGCATTTGAATTTTTGGAATCTCAATTAAAGAAATACTGAAAAAAGATTGTGGTTTTATTTTTCCTAAAAAAACATCAGATAAATTAGGTGATATTTTAGTAATTATGTTATGGTATGCTAGTGCATGCATAATTTGACTAGTATCATTAGTGTTGTTGTCAAATGTAATAATTGCTTCTTCTATTGGGTATTTTTTTATTATTTTTTCTAATTCATGTATGTGTCCTAGGTTTTGTATTTCAACCTCATCTATTGCCTTGTTCTCAGTGTTTATATATCCAATAAAATCATGCCCCATGGATCTAGACATGTTATCTAGCATATTAAATGTTTTAATGATAGATTTAGTATTGCCAATTAAAATTGTTGAAAATTGAACTTTCTTATTTTGTATTTTATGCACCATGTGACTTGTCAATATGTATCTTTCTATGAAAGTTGTTGAAAAGTGTAGAGTTGTTAAAATTAATAATGCATTATAGTAGGACTTGTAATTTGAGTAATTTTCAATATCATCTATAATTAAGAAAAAGAAGATTAGTATAGAACCTAAAATTGATTGTATGGCAGTTCTATATAATTCATTAAGTCTTGAAACTCTTCGAACTTCAATATAGTTTCCTGAACATATATATATTAGAATCCAAAAAAATGCTACTGCAATTGTTCCGTAGATTAAGGTTTCAGATATTTCAAATACTGATTCTTCAATAATTATTTTTCTGTATACAAAAAATAACACCCAAGATATTCCTCCGGCTATGAAGTCTGATAAAATCCTCTTTAATCTTTCTAGTCTTATCAATTGGATACTAAATTTAAATTATCTAAATATACTGCATTAACTACTTGATTTTCGTCATAAAATCCTTCAAAATAAATTTTATACTGAGAGTTTTTGTTTCCCATATTAATCAGAGGAGCTAGGTCTAAATATGTTTTTTTCCACTCATCGGATGCATATAATTGAATTAATTCTTGCTTTTGATCAGATACGTTTGGTATGTTGCTAATGATCATTAATCCGACATTAAATTGAATGCTTGATTTAAAATTTAACTCTAAAAATGTGTTGTCTGATAGGTTTAATGCTTCAGTATTGGTTATATGGAAATAATCATTTGATTGTTCTAAAAATATCCCTAGGCTTTTTTCTCCTTGCAAAACAACTTGACTTTGTGTGATGGGCATTGTGTCACTTAGTAGTGAAGCTGCAAGTATATTGTTTCCATTTTCAAATTGACTTTCAGGTTGTGTAAAATATAGATTTGTTTGTTCGGTATATGAAGTAGATGGGGTAAGGTGAATTATTGCATCTTTTTCTAGTATTGTATCAATTTCAAATCTCTCGTAATAAGGGTATTTGATTCGTGTTGCAGATATTCCATTCACTTTGATTCCTGGGTATATAATGAATGAGTGTGCATTATTCTCTGTTTCATTATTTAATATGGGAATTCTAAATGGTATTTCAAAAGCTCCTAAATTTTGGTTATCCATTGTTACCCATGCATCAGTTATTTGAGCATTCTCGTTATTAAGTACATTGTTTTGATAGTAGTTAAATTGTGTAATTTCTATATAAGAGGGGATTTCAGCAATTAAATTATCGTTACAAGATATATTTAGGCATGTAAAGATGGTGGAAATTGTGATTGTCATTATTTTTGCAATTATTCCTTTCATGTTTGATTGATTTTATGTTCGATGTCTATTGCGACATTAACAGCGTGGCAAGCTTCTGTTAATCCAACCAATGGTTTTTTTTGATTTTTTATTTTCTGATAAAAGTCGATTAATTCTTCTTTTAATGGATTTATATTATCTGAGTATTGTTGCGTTTTTTGTCTATTTTTTGTTATGATTTTTTTCTTTCTTTTAAGCAAATCTATCTCAACTTTTTTATCTTCACAAGCAATCTTCATTGTCCTTACACTATTAGAACTTGTAGTTCTTTTTACAGCTAATTTTGCTTGAGTTCCATTGTCAAATATTAGTGTGCATTCTATGTGATTAAGTGGCTTTTTTTTATCATCACTAAAAGCTTGTATTTTTTTTATATTAGATTTAGTCATCTGTGTAATTAAATCAATGTCGTGAATCATTAAATCTAACGTAATAGATGTGTTTTTATTTCGATGATTTAGTATGCCAACTCTTTTAGATTCAATTGTCTTGATATTACTGATTTTTTGTAACTCATCCATTATTGTAGGGTTATACCTCTCCACATGACCAACTTGAATAATAGGTTTATAATTTTTTAATTCTTTAATAAGAGATTTGCTTTCATCCTTCGAAGAGCAGATAGGTTTTTCGATAAACATATGCTTATTGTAATGAGCAATTTTTTTAATCAAATTATAATGTGTACTTGTTTCACTGACAATGTCTAGAGCGTCACATTCCTTGATGAGTTCTTCTTTATTTTTATATGACTTGATTTTGAACTCGTTTTCAATGGTTTGTGATAATTCTATATTTGGGTCAAAAAAACCTACAATATTAAATGACTTTATGCTTTTTAGGACATGTATGTGTTTTTGCCCAAAACTGCCAACTCCAAAAATCCCAATATTCATTGTTAATATATTGTTATTTATAATGTTGAGTAAAAGTAGTTTATTTTTATATTTAACACACTAACTAATTGTTTAAAGTTTTCATGATTGATAATTTAAGGCACCAGGGTTTAAGGAAAAGGATGATAGATTACTTGTCAGTTAAGCGCGGTATAGATAGTGATTCTGTTTTGAAAGCTATGATGAATGTTCCAAGACATCTTTTTTTAGAGTCTTCTTTTTTAGAATTCGCTTATGAAGACAAGGCTTTTCCAATTGGAAGTCAGCAGACAATATCAAGTGTATATACTGTTGCATTTCAAACACAACTTTTAAACTTAGCCCCTGGAGAAAAAGTACTTGAGATAGGAACAGGATCAGGCTATCAGACAGCAGTATTAACTCAGTGTAATGTTGAAGTGTATTCTATTGAGAGACATCACAATTTGTATAAAACTGCAAAAACATTATTATCTATGTTGAATTATCGGGCTAACTTGTTTCATGGCGATGGGCATCTTGGTCTTAGTCGGTTAGCTCCTTTTGATAAGATATTGGTGACTTGTGGTGCCGTAGAAGTTCCTCCTTTATTGCTGGAACAGTTAAGACTAGGTGGAGAGATGGTGATTCCAATTGGCTTTAAAAACCAAATAATGACACTGTTTTCGAAGGATTTAGATGGTAATATCAAAAAAAAAGAATACCATAATTTCCAATTTGTACCCATGTTAAGAGACAAGGAGTAACAGATATGAAAACGTCTCTTTGCGGCACCTTTTTAACACTCTTATGTTAGTAGAAAAGAACCTTAAGTTTTTCATACCAATGCAATACAGTATTATATTTGTGCCATTAATCATAAAAAAATTTAATTATGAGAAATTTAATTATTGTATGTGCACTTATGTTTAGTGCTTTAACTTTTGGTCAAATGTCGTTTAGTATAACGAACCTTGACTTAGCGAACCCAATGGGTGCTGAAGCAGATGCGAATATCGGATGGTTTATGACTGATGATATTTTAGTTTCTTTCGGTATGAGAGATTGGGAAGACTTTGATCTTAGCGCAAGATATTACACAGGTATGATGGGTAATATGTTCTTTGAAGCTAATACTGAAGCAAGGGATAATGCGGCAGGCGATGGTTCTGATTACACAATCGGAGCTGCTGTTGGCTGGACAAAGGCCCTTGGTATTTGGAAGCTACAGTTTGAACCAATGATCGTGTTAGATAATATTCAAGATTTCACACCTCACTTAGCTTGGGGATTAAGATTTAATCTGTAAACATCTACACAACTTTAATAAAAAGGGGCTTTTTGCCCCTTTTTTTTGTATTAACAATCTAATGTTTGTATATATATTCTTAACATCACTTCTTGTTTATTAATTTTTTCGATTTTTGAATCATTAATTAATTAAAAAAAAAATATATTATGAAAAAGTTAACTTTATTTGCTGTAGCATCTTTGATTACAGCTTTTTCTTTTGCTCAGGGTAATGCTGGGCAATTTTCTTTTGGTGCAGGAGGTGACTTTACTGCTCCAGATGCAAATGCTAATATTGGTTATTTTGCATTAGATGGCTTAATGTTGAGCTTTGATTTTAGTATGGGAATGGAATATAGAGAGGCTAGTTGTGATGGTGCTGACCCCGCAGAATGTAATGATAAAATTAAACATGAGGGTGATGTTGAATGGGGAGGTTCTATACGCTACTATGGCAAAGATAATTTATTTATTGAAGCAGGTTTACATACAAACGGTGAAGATAATTTAGACACATTTTTTGCTGGAGGCGTGTCTTTAGAATTAGGATTTGATGGTAGATTATGGTTTGAGCCTATGATACGATATGATATGCCTGGCACTGATGTGAGCCCTATGGGAACAAATGATTCTCAACCGCATTTAGGTTTAGATTGGGCTTTTAGATATACTTTTTAAAATATAAAAGATATATGTATAAAAAAAAGGGCTCGAAAACAGCCCTTTTTTTATACATATTAACATGCGGGTGTTTGTATTTTTATGTTATTAATATTAATAGAGGTTTTTTTTTTTTCAAATTTGCTTACAGATATAATCGCTACTCAATCTTTGTATTGAATATTAAGGGAGATTCATTTCTCCCTTTTTTTTTGATTCATTTCTCGTTTAGCATCTTTTGCTTTTAGTGATTCTCTTTTGTCATATGTTTTTTTTCCCTTTGCAACAGATATTTCGACTTTTGCTAACCCCTTCTCGTTAATCACCATTTTAGTCGGAATTAAAGACATTCCTTTCTCATCTATTTTTCTTTTTATCTTTTTAATCTCAATTTTATTCAGTAGTAGTTTTCGTGTTCTTTTAGGTTGATATGCTTCTTCTTGACTGAATTTATACTGAATAATATCTAAATTTTTTAACCAAACTTCTTCGTTCTCAAAAATACAATAAGAGTCTATTATGTTTACTTGTTTTGCTCTAATAGATTTGATTTCAGAACCTTTAAGTTGAATGCCGCATAAAAAACGATCAGATAAGATATAGGAAAAGGAAGCTTTTTTATTTGTAGCAATTATTTTAATTTTGGAAGTCATTTTTTAACCTAAAGAAACATCAAGTATCATCATTACAATAAAACCTAATATGAGTCCCATTGTTGCAAGGTCTGTGTTTCCTCCACTTTGACTTTCGGGAATAACTTCTTCGACTACAATAAATATCATTGCGCCGGCTGCAAAGGCTAGTGCGTAAGGTAGAATAGGGTAAATAGATATTACTATGGCCGCGCCAATTACGGCAAAGATAGGTTCTACTATAGCAGATAATTGCCCCCACTGCCATGATTTAAATTTACTTAAACCATGTCTTCTTAGTGGCATAGATACTGCAAATCCTTCCGGTGCATTTTGTATACCCATTCCAATTGCAAGTGCAATGGCTCCTCCCAATTCCATTCCTATATCCATGCTATGTGCTAAAGCACCAAATGCAACACCAACTGCTAATCCTTCCGGAATGTTATGTATTGCAATTGCTAAAACAAGTAATTCAGTTTTTTTTAAATTACTTTTTGGGCCTTCTGCATTTTCAATTTTTTCGAATAGGTGTAGATGTGGTATTTTTTTATCTAAAAAGTATAAAAATAATGCGCCTAGCAAAAAACCTGTTGCTGGAGCAAACCATATTGGTAAATTTGTTATGCCAAGTTCTTGTTGAGTTTCTACTGCTGCAATGGCAGGTGATAGTAAAGACCAAAAGCTAGCTGCGATCATTACACCTCCGGTAAACCCCAAACACATGTCAAGTGTTTTTCTGTCGGTAGATTTAAAAAAAAACACAAGTCCAGCTCCAAGAGCGGTTAATATCCATGTAAATAATCCTCCAACAAAAGCCTGTAGTATGGGATTTTCAAGTTGTATAAAAAAATCTTTTAAATAGTGCGCTATATTTTCCAATGTTTTTTTATTTTTTAATTTAGATGTAAATTTAATGCATTATGTTATGTTAAAGTTATTATTTTATATTTTTTTTTCTGGTCTTTCTTCTTTAAATCAAATTTTCTTGCCACGTTTTAGTGGGAAAAATTTACAAAACTTTAATGCTTTCCAGATTGGAATACTGGGATATAAGTATTGGGTTACTAAAAATTATCTTAAGTATAGAAAATGAACAAAATACTCCATACTCAATTAACAAAAATGCTCAAAATAGATTTTCCTATTATTCAAGCACCTATGTTTTTGGTGTCAAATGTCAGCATGGCTATAGAAGCTGCTAATTCTGGAATTACTGGATGTATCCCTGCTTTAAATTATCGTACTATTGAAGACCTTCGTCAAGCTATTATTAATGTTCAGACTAATTGCGATGGTCCTCTTGGCATTAATTTAATTGTCAATAAATTTAACAACTCAATGATGCAGCAGTTAGATGTTTGTGTAGAGTTGGGGGTTGATTATATTATAACATCCTTAGGTAATCCAAAGTCTACAATTGATACATGTAGGCCAAAAGGGATAAAAGTTTTTTGTGATGTTGTTGATTTAGAACAGGCTAAAAAAGTTGAGTCCCTTGGGGCAGATGCTATCATTGCTGTTAATAATCAAGCAGGGGGGCACCTGGGGCCAATGTCTCCTGAATATTTAATTCCATTATTGGTTGATAATTGTAGTATTCCAGTAATTTCTGCAGGAGGTGTTTCAAATGGAGATCAGCTGGCTAAAATTTTAAAATTAGGGGCCTGTGGTGTTTCTGTAGGTACTCCATTTATTGCTACTCATGAAGCAGAAGTTTCTGAGGAGTACAAACAAGCTATTGTTGACTACGGAGCTAAAGATATTGTTGTTACTGATAGAATTAGTGGATCGAAGTGTACGATTATTAATACACCTTATGTTCAGGGAATAAGTTTAAAAGCAAATTGGATAGAGCGATTCTTGTTTAAGAATAAATGGGTGAAAAAGTATTTTAAAATGCTGAGATGGTTTATGGGGACACGAATGTTTAAAAAATCAGCTTTACAAGCAACATATAAAAGTGTTTGGTGTGCTGGTCCTTCTCTTGAGGGAGTTTATTCGATTCGACATGTTTCTCAAGTTGTGGCAGATATTTTAAGGCCATTTATGAGCGAGGGTGATAATTAACAATCTCTTGTCTTAGGTAATCGGTGTTTAGGTGAGTGTATATTTCAGTAGTTGTAATGTTTGTGTGACCAAGCATTTCTTGTACTACTCTTAAGTCTGCTCCACCTTCAACTAAGTGCGTGGCAAAAGAATGTCTAAAGGTGTGTGGGCTTACATTTTTATTGTTTAGTACTTTTTTGCTCAGATTCTTTACTATATTAAAAATCATAACTCTTGATATTTTATTGCCACGTCTATTTAAAAATAGAATATCTGTTGCATTTTTATTAATATTTTGTTTCGCTCGAATATGTTCAATGTAATACTTGAAGTATCTTTTTAAAGATTTACTTAATGGCACAATACGTTGTTTGTTACCTTTTCCTGTTACTTGTATAATGTCCTCATGAAATAATATATTAGATATTTTCAATGATGTTAGTTCAGAGACTCTAAGTCCGCATGAATATAGGCATTCAATAATTGCTCTGTTTCTTTCTCCGTGATCTTTACTGAGATCTATTGCAGTAATTATGTCATCAACTTCCTGTATTGTCAATGTAGTTGGTATTGTAGATCCGATTTTTGGAGTATGAATTTGTTCACAAGGATCATTTGCTAATAAATTTTCAAAAATTAAAAAATTATAAAAACTTCTAATACTTGACAATATACGTGCTTGAGATCTGGCACTAATATTATGATCATTAATATGATTAATGTATTCTAAAATATTTTTTCTCTTGATTTCTAGAGGAGGTGTTTTATAGTTGTATTTTTTAAATTGAGTTATATCTCTCATGTAGGACTCTACACTATTCTTTGAAAGGTTTCTTTCAAGAGCAATGTAGCTGTAGTAATTATTTAAACTTGTTTCCCAAACCATGTTAAATAAATTTAT
>CEWO01024059.1_pt1 | contig 20526 bp, 26 predicted proteins | sample 361561 | NCBI WGS metagenome assembly CEWO01 (sample SAMEA2623627, study PRJEB7988) | marine metagenome | isolation source: saline water (ENVO:00002010), including
AAGTTCGGGCCTAAAAGAGTTTAGCGGAGAGGTTTTTGCATCGTAATCTCTGTCACCCGATTGTAGCCAGGGTGGCAATCATCAGAAACTTTTACAAACCCCAACTTAGTAAATACTTTTTCATTTTGAACAAGTTCAATCCGCACTTGTAGTTCGAGGCAATTTTTACCTAAATCCTTTGCAAAAACTTCACATTCCTCAATCAAAGCTCGAACCACACCTTGGCCTCGCATACTAGGATCAACGGCAATTTTTCCAAGGTAAAGCGCGTGGGATAGCGGGGTAGCAACAACGCACGCGATGACCGGTTTTCCTATTACTAGGACGCGGCCAACCTCAGCCATCCTTTTTAATTTTTTAAGTGTCAGCCGCTCAACAGAGCTTGGTGGGTCGATCAGCCCCGCCATAAAAGCAAACGACGACTTAATCAGATCCAATGTTGTGACAAAGGCTTCATCGCCAGGTTCAAGCGCCCTTACGAAATTATTGCTCATAAACTGATCGTATTTTTGCAATCCTACCTCTATGACTTTTCACACTTGATTTGGTAGATCCAAACAATCTGCAAACGCTATCAAATTTCGTACTGCCATCAAGCCCATATCTACACGAACGTCATATGCTGCAGTTCCAAGATGCGGCAAAAGTGTAACATTCTGCATTTCTTTCAAAGCTTTTGGGACGTCTGGTTCAAACTCATAGACATCCAGGCCTGCGCCGGCAATTTGGCCACATTCCAAGGCCGAAATTAAAGCTTTCTCATCAATTATATCACCCCGTGCAATGTTTACTAAAATGGCGTGAGAGCGAAGAGACTTCAAAGCTTCCACGTTGATGATATGGTAGGTTTCTACCCCTCCAGGAAGTGCTATAACAACAATATCACAGGATTCCATAACAGCATTTATGGTTTCTAATTGATTACAGCCTTCAATGACTTTTATTGAGCGATTGTAAAATACAACCTCCATTCCAAACCCAAGCTTACATCTCTTTGCAATTGCTTGTCCTATACGCCCCATACCAATAATACCAAGCGTTTTTCCAGACATATGCATCCCGAGAAATTGGGTTGGATGCCATCCCAACCAATTATCAGATCTAATAATTCGTTCACCCTCTCCAGCCCTACGGCATGTCATCAACATTAGGGTTAGCGCAATATCTGCAGTAGCATCTGTTACCGCTCCAGGCGTATTTGTGACAGCTATCCCAGATCTTTTGGCCGCCTCAACATCAATATGGTTGTAGCCAACGCCAAAATTAGCCAAAATTTTACACTTAAACTTCTCTGATCCATAAAAAACTTTATCAGAAAAATCATCCCCAAGAGTCGGAATTATTGCATCATATTCAAGCAAAGCGGCTCGTACTTCTGCAGCGTTCATTGGTAAATTATTATCGCGTATAGAGACATCAAATCGTACTTGGGCTGCCTCAACGACTTCCAACGGCAATTTACGGCTTATCAAAACACGCATTAAAAAACGCGTCCACCAACTGGTACATCTGTGTCTGGCCCAATCAGGACAACTTCCCCATCAAAATCTGGAACACCTAAGACTAATACCTCAGACATGACTTTACCAATTTGACGGGGTGGAAAATTAACCACAGCCAGAATCTTTTTACCTATCAGGGCAGCGGGTGTGTAATGCGCGGTCAACTGGGCTGATGATTTTTTTTCTCCTAAATCACCACCAAAATCTATCCAAAGCTTGATTGCAGGCTTACGAGCTTCAGGGAAAGGTTCGGCACGGGTCACTACACCCATACGAATATCGACTGCCATAAATTGATCTATAGAAATTTCAGCCATTAGAAAGTTCTTTAGAACGCATAGTGGCTGCCGTCACGGTTTGGGCCATTAAAGATTTAAGACCAGCCCTTTCGTTCATCAAGACCTGTAATGCAGCTTGCGTTGTCCCATTTGGGCTCGTCACATTAATGCGCAGTTGTTCTGCCGTCTCACTCGATTGACTAGCTAATGCGCCAGCGCCCGCAAGCGTAGCGATCGAAAGCTTCATCGCCACCTCACTTGAAAGCCCCTGTTTCTGACCAGCAAGCGCCAATGCCTCAATCATATAAAATAGGTAGGCGGGGCCCGAGCCTGACACCCCCGTTACTGCGTCCATTTGATCTTCATTTTCTAATACAATTGTTTGGCCAACCGCAGACATCAGCCGTTCAGCTTCACCCATATCTTTTTTTGATGACCTGCCATTTCCAATCAGAGCAGTAATACCATGGCCAACAGAAGCTGGAGTGTTAGGCATGGTCCTAACTATCGCGGCGTGGGCGCCTAAGGCATTCTCTAGCGAGGAAAGCGTTGTACCAGCTGCAACGGAGATAAATAATGTTTTGCCTGATCGTAAGCTTTTTAGTTGCGGCAAGGCCGCACCCATTACCTGTGGTTTAACCGCGATCAAAACAATCGCAGGATCTTCCGGAAAATTTACATTCAAATGCGCACCAACAGACGTCGACCACTCACTAGGTTTTGGATCTAAAATCCAAACAGAGCTAGGTTTTAGACCAGTTTTCAGCCAACCAGACAATAGAGCTGAGCCCATTTTTCCACAGCCCAGAATTACAAGGCCACGTTCATTAATGTAATTGGAAATCATAACATAACTCACCAAGTTCTAACACGCGTTACAATTACGCCCGCCCGTAAGCTTCCGCAATTGCAACTTGCATTGCAGACTTCAGACTTTGTTCTCCCCAAGTAACAAGCTGAAATGCAGGGTAGTAACGCTCTGCCGATATTACAGCAGTTGATATCATTGTATCTATCTGATCCAAAGTGGCAATCTGGCCACCTGTTAAAATCAAGCCATACCTAAAAACCATTGATTTTTGGTCAGCCCAATAGGTAAAATTTCCAGCCCAGCAATTATCGTTCACTTCATTTAGTGCTGCATAAAGTTCATTCACACGATGCTGCGGGGGCTGCATATCAAAAGTACAGATTAAACGGAGAGTCTCATCCATATCACTCCAAGCTAGGGTAATCGAATAGGTCCGCCACTGCCCTTCAACTGCCATAGCAATCTGGTCTTCACCAATTCGATCAAATTTCCATTTTTGGGTCGCAGCAATATCCTGTACCATGTCAATTGGATGCAGATCCTCAAAATCAAAAACACTGTCGAATGACGTCATACCAATTCCCTTTCAGGAAATATTTTTAGTAACAGATTTCAACACATATTGTAGTCACCACAATATTTTGTAGCACTGCCAAAAACCATTACCAAGTATGGTGTACCGAACAGAACGATCTGTCCAGTGAATTTTCTGGGGATAAGTCACTTATTTGTTGATAAAATAATTATTTATTTTGTAAAAAGGTCAAACTTAGTGAGTATTCGACTATTTTAAAAAATTACTTCTTTTTCTTCGACCGAGACGCCTCCAGAGCGTCTAATCTAGAGGAGAGGGCTTCATTTTGTTCTCTTGCCTTCTGAGCCATTGCTCGCACTGCCTCAAACTCTTCGCGAGTAACAAAATCTCTATCCGCCAACCAACGGTCTATCAAACCTTTCATGGCTGTTTCAGCTTCTTCCTTTGCACCCTGTGCGACGCCCATTGCATTTGTCATTAAATGGCCAAGGTCGTCCATAATTTTGTTTCTGGTCTGCATAATTTGCCTCCTAAACGACGATTTTACGTCTTACCACCAATATGGGCACTTTAACCAAAAATCTCAAGCTTGACTTAACAGACAGCACTAGAAAGGTAGGATTATGACTTTATTGATTCCATTTCCCGACATTTCGCCAGTCATTTTCTCAATTCCCATTCCGGTGTGGACATTCAGCTGGGATGCCCAAAATTACAGTTTAGGTGGGTTTGACTTAGCTATCCACTGGTACGCATTGGCCTACGTATTCGGAATATTGTTTGCAAGTTGGTTAATTCGGCAGACTATTCGTCGTCCCGCACTTTGGCCTCAAAACACACCTGCTCTTACCGAAAAAAATTTAGATGATCTTATGTCCTGGATGGTCATAGGTATTATTGTTGGTGGCAGAATGGGCTATGTATTATTTTACAAACCCCAAATCTATTTAGCAGATCCAATCGCAGCATTGCGTATCTTTGATGGCGGCATGTCCTTTCATGGCGGTTTCCTGGGGGTTATTTTCGCAGGAGTCGCATTTTGTTGGAAGCACCAGATATCCATTCCACGAATGGCTGATATTATTGCAATTTCCGCACCTGCTGGCCTATTATTTGGGCGTTTATCCAATTTTATAAATGGTGAACTTTGGGGCAGAGAAACTAATCTTCCTTGGGGTGTGATTTTTCCCGGAGTTGACGCACAAACCTGTGCTAACGCAATTTCAGGATTTTGTGCCCGTCACCCCTCTCAATTATATGAGGCACTTGGAGAAGGTCTGATATTAGGTTCTGTTTTACTTTATCTTGTTTTTCGAACTCAAGCATTGCGTTTTACTGGTCTCCTAACTGGAATATTTGTTTCATGCTATGGGTTTACACGATTTTTAGTTGAGATCGTAAGACAACCTGATGCACATTTTCAATCTCTAGAAAATCCAATTGGATTTGCAATTCAGTTTGGCAAATTAGGTTTAACAATGGGACAAATTTTATCATTGCCTATGATATTTATAGGGTTGTGGCTTGTCTACAGAGCCCGACTTAAATGACACAACTAACCAACATCTTACTTGCGCGGATCGCAGAAAATGGTCCAATGAACATGGCAGATTACATGGCCGAATGCCTGATGCATCCAAAATATGGTTATTACACAACCCAAAACGCAATTGGGGCTCAAGGAGATTTCATCACGGCTCCAGAAATTAGTCAGATGTTTGGCGAGATGATAGCTTTATCACTCGGGCAGGCATGGCAGGCTCAAGGCAGCCCAAAAGAAGCCATTTTAGTCGAGCTAGGACCGGGAAAAGGCACTCTGATGAATGACCTTAGAAAGGCCTCATCAGCCATTCCAGGCTTTGATAAACTTCCCGTACATTTTGTAGAAATTTCACCGAAAATGCAAAATTTGCAAACTAATCTAATAAAAAATGTGACCCATCATTCAGATCTGGTAAGTTTACCAAACGCGCCAATTTATTTAATTGCAAATGAGTTTTTTGATGCCCTTCCAATACGCCAATTTTACCGAACTAAGATTGCTTGGGAAGAACGATTAGTCGGCGAGAGCTTAAACGGTCTAAATTTTGGACGTTCAGCTCCCCAGCAGTTTGACTTTCTTAGTCAGCGCCTGAAAGACACATCAGTTGATGACATTGTTGAATATTGTCCAACCTTGCCCTCCATTGTAGGACAAATTGCTATCCGCATGCATACATATGGAGGGGCGGCACTCATTTTTGATTATGGAGATTGGAGATCCAAGGGAGATACCTTCCAAGCTCTTAAACATCACAAAATGGTAAACCCACTCACCAATCCAGGCGCATCTGATATCACGGCTCATGTTGATTTTGAGGCAATATCTCAGTCAGCTGGACCGGCTAGCGCATCTCGATTGACCACCCAAGGCGTATTTTTGGAGCGCCTGGGCATTACCGAACGTGCAAAAGCTTTAGCACAAAGACTAACCGGAGCAGCTTTAGACACTCATATTGCTGCTCACCGCCGGCTTACACACCCTGAAGAAATGGGGAATTTGTTTAAGGTAATAGCTATCGCGCCCAAAATTAATTTATTGCCATTTGGCGTTGACCAATGAAGAAAGTTCTAATCGGATGACTTTAGCCCCAGTACGTTCAAAACTTTTAAAAAATATACCACATGGGTTTTTTACAAGACAGGGCGGCGTCTCAAGCGGTGTCTACAGCAGCCTAAACTGTGGTAAAGGGTCAGACGATGATCCCAATCACATAATGGAAAACCGCTCCGCAATTTCTAAGTATTTTGGGCACCCAAATATTGAGCCCCAAGCGGTACATCAAATTCACTCCTCAGACGTGCTTATTATAGATAAACCATTATCCAAAAAACAAAGAGCCGATGCGATTGTCACAGCAACTCCGGGTCTTACACTGAGCATTCTTACGGCCGATTGTCAGCCTGTCCTAATGTATGACAGAAAATCAAAAATTATTGGTGCAGCTCATGCAGGTTGGAAGGGCTCGAAATTAGGTATTTTACAAAATACAATTTTAGCTATGGAAACTTTAGGCGCAAAACGTTCAGAAATCTGTGCAGTTATAGGCCCGTGCATTAGCCAAAAAGCCTATGAAGTTGGTCCTGAATTTTATGATGAAATTTGTAAAGATGATCTTGATGCTGCTCGCTTCTTTTTTAAGAACGATAATGGTCGATATCAATTTGATTTACCTGGCTATGGCTTATCAATCTTGCAGAACCAAAAAATCAAGGAATGCATGTGGACTGGTAATTGTACTTATTCAGATCCAGAAAGCTTTTACTCGTACCGCCGAGCAACACATCAAAAAAAGTCTGATTATGGTAGGTTAATTAATTGTATAAGCCTTTAATTTTATTTCTCACCCTATGCCAATTTAGACAACCGTTCCTCTAATACCTCAAACGGCACACCAGGCTGATCTTTCGCACCACGAATTACCAATGAGGTTTTCACAGAAGCCACATTCTCAGCTGATGTTAGCTCGTCAGTAAGGAACGTTTGAAACGTCGATAGATCTGGAGCCACGCACTTAAGAATAAAATCAACCTCACCATTAAGCATGTGGCATTCCCTGACAAAAGGCCACCTAAGACAAAGAGATTCAAATGCTGAGAGATCGACTTCTGCCTGACTTTGTAAGCCAACCATAGCAAATACCTGCACTTCAAACCCTAATTGCTTCGAATTGATGTCAGCATGATAGCCCCCGATATAACCTGAATCTTCTAAAGTACGGACCCTACGCAAACATGGTGGAGCTGATATTCCCACACGCTTGGCCAATTCAACATTTGTCATTCGGCCATCTGCTTGCAATTCGGCTAATATCATACGATCTATCTCATCCAACCGGTGCATGCCGCTCATATCTCCCAATGTATTTATTAAACATACCAAAATGACCAATGACACGCAATAATATTTCAAATTTAACTAATAATAATACATGATTTAATTTCATGCATTTGTTTCGAGGTTTAGGCTTTTGCCCAAGTAAATCCATGTATATAGCCATTTATTAATACAAATTCTAGGAATCCTTATGTCGAAAACGCGTCATACCAAAGTTTTAATTATTGGTTCGGGCCCTACGGGATACACTGCAGGTGTTTATGCTAGCCGTGCAATGTTAGAACCAATTTTAGTTCAAGGAATTGAACCCGGTGGACAGCTAACAACTACCACCGAAGTTGAAAACTGGCCGGGTGATACAGAAGTTCAAGGACCCGACCTAATGGTAAGAATGGAAGCGCATGCTAAAGCGATGGGTACCGAGATTATTGGAGATATCATTACCTCTCTTGACCTATCTAAGCGCCCATTTAGAGCGCAGGGAGACAGCGGTACGATGTATACAAGTGACGCAGTTATCTTAGCAACTGGGGCCAGAGCTCGATGGCTAGGGTTACCGAGTGAAGAAAAATTTAAAGGGTTTGGTGTGTCAGCCTGTGCAACCTGTGATGGGTTTTTTTATCGGGGCCAAGAAATAGTAGTAGTTGGTGGGGGCAATACCGCTGTCGAAGAGGCTTTATTCCTCACAAATTTTGCCTCAAAAGTTACCTTAATCCATCGCCGAGATGAACTGCGCGCAGAACAAATATTAATCAACAGACTGAAAAAAAATAATAAGATAAAACCAATCTGGTTTAATGAACTTGAGGAGGTTTATGGAACAGACATGCCTCTCGGAGTTGAAGGGGTCAAAGTCAAACACACTAAAACTGGTGAAATCACAGATATCCCCTGTAAGGGTGTATTTGTGGCTATTGGTCATTCTCCAGCCAATGAGCTCGTTAAAGATACCCTTAAAACTCACATGGGAGGATATGTCATAACCAAACCCGATAGTACTGAAACCTCAATCGCTGGGGTCTTTGCAGCAGGAGACTTAACAGACCACAAATATCGCCAAGCCGTAACCAGTGCAGGGATGGGGTGCATGGCCGCACTTGAGGCAGAGCGATGGCTATCTGAACAAGCCGAGTAATATTAGTCCATAGTTTAATTAAAGCCTCCGTTAAATTTATTCTTCATTGCAACCTTGGGGGAAACCTTAAAAAAGTAGTAGCAGAGATTATTTATTTTAATTTAAAAGACCAAAATTTGACAAATTTCGTACCTTACTTGATCATTTTAAAATAAGGAAAAATTTTGCAGAATAATTTAGTACCCATCCAAGACTTATATTTAAGTCCCGAAAAAACGCAAAATATAAAACTAAAAGCGTCAAAACTACCTTCTCTTGACCTAACTCCTCGCCAAATCTGCGATCTCGAGTTGCTCCTTAACGGCGGGTTTGCACCTCTGCATGGGTTTTTAAGCCAGTTAGATTACAACAATGTTTTAGAAAATATGCGACTTGCAAATGGCCACCTTTGGCCCATCCCAATTAATCTTGACGTAACGGTGGAGTTTGCAAAAAATATAGAACTCGGAGACGAAGTCGCACTACGCGATCAAGAGGGAGTAATTCTTGCCGTCATAAATATTACTGACAAATGGGCACCTGATAAGTCTGATGAAGCCAAAAAGGTCTTTGGGGCTGATGATTTAACTCACCCGGGCGTCAACTATTTACACAATCAGGCGGGACAAATTTATTTAGGTGGACCCTTAATAGGAATTCAGCAACCAACCCACTATGATTTCCGTGAACGGCGAAATACTCCAAATGAATTGAGGACTTATTTTAGTAAAATGGGTTGGCATCGGGTTGTTGCATTCCAAACCCGAAACCCTCTACATCGGGCACATCAAGAGCTTACGTTTCGGGCAGCAAAAGAAGCACAAGCCAATTTGTTAATTCATCCCGTAGTCGGATTGACCAAACCAGGCGACATTGATCATTTTACCCGTGTTCGTTGTTACGAAGCAGTGCTCGATCAGTATCCATCCTCAACCACCTCAATTTCACTGCTTAATCTTGCTATGCGAATGGCCGGCCCACGCGAAGCTGTCTGGCATGGGCTTATACGCGCCAATCACGGGTGCACCCATTTCATCGTTGGGCGTGACCACGCAGGGCCAGGAAAAAACTCTTTTGGAAGTGACTTTTACGGACCGTACGAAGCTCAAGACTTATTTCGCACTCATGAAACAGAAATTGGGGTCAAAATGGTAGATTTTAAACATATGGTTTATGTCCAAGAGCGGGCACAATACGAATCAATCGATGAAGTAGCTAAAGGTTCGACCGTTTTGAATATTTCTGGCACAGAACTTCGTCGTCGACTTGATGAAGGCTTAGAAATTCCAGATTGGTTCAGCTTTCCCCAAGTAGTTGCAGAATTGCGCAAATCACGGCCACCAAGAGCCCAACAAGGCTTCACCGTTTTTTTTACTGGGTTTTCAGGCTCTGGGAAGTCCACAATTGCCAACTCTTTAATGATAAAATTAATGGAGATGGGTGGTCGTCCTGTTACTCTTTTAGATGGCGATATTGTACGCAAGAACTTATCATCTGAATTAGGATTTTCCAAAGAACATAGAGATTTGAATATACGCAGAATAGGATATGTAGCTTCTGAAATCACTAAAAACGGTGGCATAGCCATATGTGCACCAATCGCTCCTTACTCGAGCACCCGTCAAGCCGTTCGTGAAAGCATAGAAACCTTTGGCGCATTCGTGGAAGTCCATGTGGCGACCTCAATAGAGGAATGCGAGCGCCGAGACCGCAAAGGGCTCTACAAACTAGCCAGAGCGGGAAAAATTAAAGAATTCACTGGAATTTCGGATCCTTACGACGTCCCCTTGGATCCCGACTTACGCTTAGAAACAGAGAATGTTGAAGTAGATCATTGTGCTCATCAAGTATTACTAAAACTCGAAAGCATGGGGCTAATTCGAGGGTAGTAGCAACGCTTGTCAAATGAGTGCTAATTTAATGTAAAGTCATTGGCGAGTAGCGGAATTCCCGCGCCAGATCATATGCTTGGTCTAAATCGCCTATCAGAGCTAATTGCTCTCCTTCAGAATTATGGACCGACCAAAGCCGTTCAAGATCTCCTGTTTGATCAATGACCTCATCAGGTAAATCATTCTTCTCAATTGGCTTCAGATAAACAATCCGATCCTCTAAAACACCAAATTGATCTTTCATGCCTTAAACCTCATTAAAAACAATATTTAACCGTATTGTGTATAGTGTAGAACGCTTTCAAGACAGGCACGCAATGCCCTATTTTAATACATGCCCAACAAAACAACTCCTGCTGATTAATTAGCATATAACTTGATCCATTCAAGTGAGGTCTTCTCAAATTACTAAAAAAGGCCTATCAATATGCACATAAGCGTATGAGGTGGCCTATGAAAGTTCCAGGTGAACTTACCCACAACGAAGTACTAGGAATTGAGCTTGAGGTATTGCGTCAGAAACATAGAGATTTAGATTTAGCTATCTCGGTTCTTGCAGAAAAATCCATAGATCATCTTGCAGTTAAGCGCCTAAAAAAAGAAAAACTACAATTGAAAGATCAAATTAGTAGGTTAGAGGATGAACTCACCCCAGATATTATTGCCTAATCTTTCACAATGAGTTAATTGAATCGTTCTGTTGATGTCAGCTATGAGGCTTGAATATGATTTCTGTTGGACTAATCATGGGCAGCCAATCCGATTGGTCAACGATGAAGTATGCCGCTACTATTTTAGAAGAATTAGAAATAAAGTTTGAGAAAAAAATTGTATCTGCTCACCGTACACCTGACAGGCTTTGGGAATATGGGAAAACAGCTGCTGAACGTGGCTTGAAAGTTATTATAGCGGGCGCTGGTGGCGCGGCACACCTACCGGGTATGATAGCATCCAAAACCTGCATTCCAGTCATTGGGGTGCCAATACAAACTAAAGCTTTAGCTGGTTTAGACAGCCTATACTCAATACTTCAAATGCCCAAGGGTTATCCAGTAGCGACAATGGCTATTGGAACCTCAGGTGCTTCAAATGCTGGACTGATGGCAGCAAGTATCCTGGGAACACAAGACCATTTAATTTCTAAACGCCTGAATGCCTGGCGGTCTGAATTGTCCGCGTCAATACAAGATGAGCCCTTTGATGAATAGTCCATTACCAGCCGGTTCAACAATTGGTATTTTAGGTGGTGGGCAATTAGGTCGTATGCTCAGTCTTGCAGCAAGCAGACTTGGGCTTTTGACCCATGTATTTGACCCGAGTACTGGATCACCAGCCTCACAGGTGTCTCAACAGGTAACAAACGCTTCATATGACGATGCAGACGCGTTACGTAAATTTGGCCATTCAGTTGATGTAGTTACTTATGAATTTGAAAACATTCCTACAGCTGCATTAGATATCCTTGAGGGCATCAATACAATCTATCCTGATCGCAAAGCTCTTTTCGTTTCTCAGGATCGTTTTTCAGAAAAAACATTCTTGAATGATATAGGGCTTCAAACAGCCCCATTTGTAAACGTAGAAAATTCCAAAGAAGCCTCAGATGCAATTGCTTTGATAGGTACACCATCCATATTGAAAACGAGAAGGATGGGCTACGATGGAAAGGGTCAAAGCAAAGTTAAAGATGCTGCTGAAATACTAACAGCTTGGGGTTCAATGCGCGGCGCCCCCTCGATACTCGAAGGCTTCATAGATTTTACCAAAGAAATTTCAGTAATTGCAGCGAGAGGACCTGACGGAGAAGTTTCCTGCTACGATCCTGGTGAAAATGTTCACCGTAACGGTATTTTGCATACTACTCAGGTTCCTGCCACAATAACTGCGTCACAAAGAATGGATGCAATATTAATAGCCGCTAAAATACTAAATTCACTTGAATATGTTGGTGTTATGGGGGTTGAGCTATTTGACACTTCAAAAGGTTTCTTAGTCAATGAATTCGCACCTAGGGTCCATAATTCAGGCCACTGGACCCAAAACGGATGTGATATTTGTCAATTTGAACAACACATACGTGCAATTTCGGGCTGGCCCCTTGGAGACGGATCCCGGCACAGTGATGTAATAATGGAGAACCTAATTGGAACAGACATAAATCGTGTGCCAGAATTAAGTAAATCTAATACTGCGCTGCATATCTATGGAAAAGTAGATACGCGGCCTGGACGCAAAATGGGCCATTTCAACACAAGAACTTAACGTATTGCAACATAACTACGAAAAACTTTGGACAACAAAGACCAACTTGCATTGCCGAATGTTAAAGTTTTATCAAAACGACCGTGTTTAAGATAGTTCTTTACCTGAGAAATTACTAAAGGATTATTCATCATGAATGTATGAGTAACCGGAAGAACAATATGGTCACTCATGCCTGCTACCTGCGTACTTGATACTGAGACCTTTCCATCATCAGGTCCATTTATTACATTTGAATAAACGGGATTAAAGCTCATACTGCCAGCCACAACCCCTAACGAAAAGGATACGGGTGGCAATGTATTAGGCGTACTATCCTTGTCAGTACTCAATTCTTGTCCAGCAGGACCATTAACCCAGTTAAAACCAAACAGCTTACGAGTAACATCAACAATCTCAGAGCCTTTATTTGGCGGAGCAAGCATAACAACATGGTCTAAATTTTGGAGCTCATTAAAGGCTAAATAAGTCCGAACCATAATGCCACCCAGAGAGTGGGTAACAAAATTTATACGTCGCTTACCACAAGCCCGTATTGCATCTGGTATAGTATCTCTCACCAATTCCTTAATCAATTTTTCACGTGACGGGTAGCCAAGATTCACTACATAGTAACCCTGCATTTTTAAAGTACGTTGCATAATTAAAAAAGATGAGTCACTGCGCGCTAAACCATGTAATAAAATAACGCAATCTTTTGAAAATACTTGGCTAGACCATGAAATCCCTAAGATTATAATTAAAATACGTAGCATGAACCAGTATGGATCCTTTTTGATCATTTCAAAGGTTTTATACCTGGTCTGCGTAATGCAACAAATGTCCCAAAAAAAACGAAAGCTGTGGCGAATGCCAGTTGCCACGTTAATTCTTCCGCTAGAAACAAATAACCAAAACCAGCAGCAATAAGCGGTACCAATAATTGTAATATTGCAGCAGTTGTTGTTCTAAATTTAGGTAAAACCGCATACCAAAAAGCGTACCCAATTCCAGAAGTAACTGCGCCAGAAACTACAGCTAACATTGCCCCTTTTGTTTCGAGATCATCTTGCGTGATAAGATATAATATAATTGAAAATGGAGCAGCCCAAAAAAAATTCTGTGCGGTATCTAATAGCGGATTAGACGAGCTGTGGCCCCTATGAGTATAAAGTCCCCACGCAATCGCTGCTAAAACCATAGAGGCCAGCGAGAAAAAATTGAAATTAACGGCACTATTGGGCATTAGCAAAAAACACAAACCCACAAAAGAAATAATGGCTCCAAAAATGCGAGACAAACCTACTTCTTGATTGCTTAAAACCGCAAGGGAAAACATGGTAAGTTGTACTCCACCAAAAAGTACTAAGGCTCCCCAACCAACGTCTAACGAAACATAAGCTAACGAAAAACCAATGGCATAAATAAATAAAGCCGTTGCAGATATTGGATTGAATTTTGGCCACCATAAACCTGAACGAGCCGCGACCAGTAGCCAGAGCAGCAAAGCTCCAGAACATAGGCGCAAAGCAGTAAAAGAAAGTGGCCCAGTACTACCATCTAATAATGCCCACCTATTTATTAAGGAATTGCCAGCAAATGCTATAAGAGCAAATGATGTCAGTATAATTAAACGCATGTAAACATAATATAAAAACAATTCTTACTTTTGACGCTATAAATAATAACTGATTATTATAAAAAAAGCCCGCGTATATTAACGCGGGCTTTAGCAATTATTTTAGCATTAGCTCAACTGTTTTACATCATGCCGCCCATGCCGCCCATACCGCCCATATCTGGCATTCCGCCACCGGCAGGCGCACCAGCTTTTTCAGGCTTATCGGCAACCATTGCTTCCGTTGTTATCAACAACCCAGCAATTGACGATGCATCTTCTAATGCAGTCCGCACAACCTTAGCCGGATCAATGACACCGAAGGCAAATAAGTCACCGTACTCTTCGGTTTGAGCATTAAAACCAAATGATGCTTTTTTACTTTCCCGAACTTTTCCTGCTACAACTGCTCCGTCTACACCAGCATTTTCGGCAATTTGACGCAATGGGGCTTCAAGTGCACGAGCGATAATTTTCATGCCTACCGCCTGATCCGGATTCTCACCTTTCAAGTCTTCTAAGACTTTGCAAGCCTGGATCAAAGCAACACCACCGCCAACGACCACACCTTCTTGCACGGCTGCGCGGGTCGCATTCAAAGCATCGTCGACGCGATCTTTCCGCTCTTTCACTTCGACTTCTGTCATACCACCAACACGGATAACTGCAACGCCTCCAGCTAATTTGGCGACACGCTCTTGAAGCTTTTCACGATCATAATCAGAAGTTGTTTCCTCGATTTGACCTCGAATCTGAGCGACGCGTGCTTCAATCTCAGCTTTTTCGCCTAATCCTTCTACAATCGTTGTTTCATCCTTTGTGATGGAAACCCGTTTTGCTGATCCAAGCATGTCCATTGTAACTGACTCCAGCTTCATTCCCAGATCTTCAGAAATCACTTGACCACCAGTTAAAATTGCAAGGTCTTGCAGCATCGCTTTGCGACGATCACCAAAGCCTGGGGCTTTAACAGCTGCGATTTTCAAACCACCACGTAACTTATTCACAACAAGCGTTGCTAAAGCTTCGCCCTCGATGTCTTCAGCCACAATTAACAAAGGCTTACCTGATTGGATCACCTGCTCCAGCAATGGAACCATCGGCTGAAGAGATGACAGTTTCTTCTCATGCAGCAGAATAATTGCGTCTTCCAATTCAGAAGTCATCTTCTCTGGGTTTGTCACAAAATATGGAGATAAGTACCCACGATCAAATTGCATACCCTCAACGACAACAGTTTCTGTTTCCAGTCCCTTATTCTCTTCAACAGTGATGACACCCTCGTTCCCAACTCGCTGCATCGCATCAGCAATTTGTTGACCAATTTCTGCTTCACCATTAGCTGAAATTGTACCGACCTGCGCAACTTCGGCGCTATCGCTTACCGGGCGAGATGCTTTCTTGATTGATGCTACAACTGCAGAAGTAGCCTTATCGATGCCCCGCTTTAGATCCATCGGGTTCATGCCCGCTGCAACCGACTTCATGCCTTCTTTTACAATAGCTTGGGCTAAAATTGTTGCGGTCGTTGTCCCATCGCCTGCTTCATCATTGGTACGCGATGCAACCTCTTTCACCATCTGTGCGCCCATATTTTCAAACTTATCTTCAAGTTCGATCTCTTTAGCGACAGTAACACCATCTTTGGTGATGCGTGGAGCTCCAAAGGATTTATCCAGAACAACGTTCCGTCCCTTTGGGCCTAAAGTTACTTTTACGGAGTCAGCCAGAATATTCACACCGTTTAGCATACGGTTGCGTGCATCTGTTCCGAAATTGACGTCTTTTGCAGCCATTGTGCAGATCCTCGTCTATAAAATATATGTTACAGTTTACTACCTTAGGTTTACGAAATTATACCCAAGATATCGTTTTCTTTCATGATCAACAGTTCTTTACCGTCTACAGTAACTTCTGTGCCGGACCATTTTCCAAACAGAATTTTGTCACCTTTTTTGACGTCAAGAGCAATACGCTCACCATCATCATCGCGCAATCCTGCACCAACGGAGACGATAACGCCCTCGGCTGGTTTTTCTTTTGCGCTGTCTGGGATGATTAGACCACCCGCAGTTTTTTCGTCGCCTTCAACACGTTCGACAAGAACGCGGTCATGCAGAGGGGTAAATGCCATCTTTGTAGCTCCTAGCTGGCTCAACATTAATTTACAATTGGCACTCTAAAGGTCTGAGTGCCAACGGATGGTAGATAGGTAACCCAACTGACAGTGTCAACGGCTCTGCAAAAAAAAAATGAATTTTTTTTTATATTTTTAAAAAATTTATTTTATTAAATGAGACCAATTGGTTAACTCTTTCTTTCCAGTCGGATTAAGTACATAAACACCAGTTTTCACCTTATCAAACCAACCGTAGACATTATTTCGCATGAGCGAAGTAGCAAGGCCCACCCCAGTTTCTTTTGCAACAACTGCCCCTTGACTAGCTCCCGACCTGGCTAGAAAAGCTGCACATTGTACGGCATCTTGACGATAGCCTGTTACCAATCCACGCCTAGTCGCGCCGCCTACATTTGGATCTCCTTCCAGTCGATCAAACAATTTATTAATTTGTTTAGATTTTTTTGCTGATTTTTTTGGTTTGTAGTGCCCAGGGATACAATGCATCTCAACGAATTGATCACGTACTCTAACGGTCAACAGGCCCAAACCCAAACGTCGACATAAATTTATATTTAATTTGAGACGTTTGTATGCTGATCTCCCTTCTGGTTTTGGAACCGCAATGTAGACATCATCAGCCAATTTCAAGCGTTCAATCGCCTGATGAAAAAGGGTTAAAGAAAAACCTAATTTTAGCTCAACCATAATCGCTGGTTCCACACCACGAACAGCCATTATGTCCACAGCTCCAACCTCGCCTTTTACAACGTATCCTAAATCTTGGAAAAAACATTTAACCGGAACGTAAAGATCAACTTCTTTCATGGATCTTCGTTTGCATAAATTTAACGGAACGTCCACTTTTGCCTAGGTGACATAAAAGTTTTTGCTGCATATAAGGACCATAAAATTATCATTTGAGGTTTCTTCCATGATTAAAGTATTTGGCCATAAAGCCCCAGACACAGATAGTACCGGAAGTGCTATTATTTGGGCTTGGTATCTAAATAAATTGATGAACCAGCCTGCGGAAGCAGTTTTACTTGGTAAACCTAACACAGAAGCAAAGTTTGTTCTGGACCATTGGGGTTTTGTAGAACCTCGAATTATTGTGGACGTGGAAGATGGTGAGCCAGTAATTATTGTTGATACTAATAATCCAGAAGAATTACCGCAGAATATTAAGAACGCCGACATTCTCTCTATAATCGATCACCACAAGTTAGTGGGAGGAATTGAAACTCGTGGACCAATAAGCATTACAATGAAGCCATTAGCCTGCACCGCGTCTATCATGCACAATTTGATGGATGGAAATAAAATAGAAATACCAGATGAAATCAAAGGTCTAATGTTATCGTGCATTCTGTCAGATACGCTAGAATTCCGCAGCCCGACTACCACGCAAGAAGATCGTAATTTAGCTGAAAACCTGAGTAAAGAATTAGGTATTTCAATCCCAGACTACGCAGCCGAAATGTTTGCTGCAAAATCGGACATATCATCATTTTCAAACAAAGACCTACTACGCATGGACAGTAAAAAATATTCAGTTGAAGGCACTAAATTCAGAATTTCAGTCCTGGAAACTACGTGTCCCCAAACCGTAATGAACCGTAAAGCAGAACTTATGCAATGCATGCCTCAAATTGCAAAACAAGATGGCGTAGATGAAGTGCTCCTTTTTATCGTGGACATCTTAAAAAAGGAAGCAACTCTGCTCGTTCCAAATAAACTTACAAAATTAGTCGCCGAAAAGTCTTTTGGAGTCCCTGTCAAAGGCGATACAGTTAAACTTGAGGGCATCATGAGCCGAAAAAAGCAAATCATTCCTCAACTTAAATTATAACCATCACACAAAGAGTACTCAGTGACCAAAATCATAAATTCACTTGTCGAGATTGCTGATCGTTACGATGCTTTATTCTGTGATCTTTGGGGCTGCGTGCATGATGGGTTGATACCTTTTCCTGAAGCTTTGAACGCCATGCAGTCTTTCAAAGCTAAAGGTGGTAGGGTGATTTTAGTGACTAATGCACCACGGCCACATTCCGATGTTCGCAAACAGCTCAATAATATTGGGGTAAAAGAAGATATTTATGATGGGATAGCGACATCTGGTGATAGTGCACGTATGGCACTGTTCACTGGTGCATTGGGCAAGAGTGTTTACTTTATAGGCCAGCCACATGATCAATCTTTTTTTAATCCAATGAATGTTGTTTTGGATCCAATAAAGATAATACAAGTATCCATTGAAGAAGCCGATGGGATAGTCTGTTGTGGACCGTTTAACCCTCTTAAAGATTTGAACGAACTGCGGCCACTCCTTTTAAAGGCCCAAAAAAAAGGGCTGAAGCTACTGTGTGCTAACCCTGATATTGTAGTTGATCGCGGTGAGACACGCGAGTGGTGTGCCGGCGGCGTAGCTGCGCTTTATGAAGAAATAGGTGGCGAAAGTATTTATTTCGGAAAACCCCACCCACCAATCTATGACTTGGCCCGTCGTAGACTTGAGGCACTTGGGGAAAATATTGCCAACCATCGAATATTGTGTGTTGGAGACGGTGTTTTAACTGACATTGCAGGTGCCTCTGCCGAAAGTTTTGATTCGCTTTTTGTCACTGGTGGTTTGGCCGCAAGCGTAACTAAAACTGACGATCATCCAAATCCAGAAGCTTTAAGAGCATATTTACAGGATGAAATAGCCAAGCCAACTTATTCAATAGGAAAACTACGTTAACCACTCTTGATGTTTGCAGCCATAAAATAATAAAATTGCGTAGTTTTCGGCCATGATATACAATTGTTACCTTTAGGTTAAAGATGTTAGATAATATGCTCCGCGGTACCATTTGTATAGAAGACATTGAAATTGGCATGGTACGAAGCCTGCGAAAAACTGTCACAGACCGTGATATAAAAATGTTTGCTGAAATCTCTACTGATTATAATCCAGTACATCTTGATGAAGACTATGCAAATGAAACAATTTTTGGCGGGCGTGTAGCGCACGGAATGCTTACTGCAGGCTTAATCTCAGCAGTTATCGGCGAGCAGTTACCAGGGCATGGTACTGTTTATCTTGGTCAAACTCTCAAATTTTTGGGGCCCGTGAGGCCTGGCGATGAGGTAACAGCACAGGTTGAGGTAACAGATATTGATCTTGGCCGACGTCGAGTTCAATTGGACACATGTTGCATTGTTGAAAAAAATAAAATCCTGGTGGGTGAAGCCACTGTCTTGGCTCCCTCACGGAAGTTTGATTAAAACCCAAAAAAATCTTATACAGGACACTCCTTGCTCTCATGAATTCATCACGGTAGGGAAAATCCATGAGACGTTTTCGTACATACAATATTCCCAAAAACGCTCGTGGCGCTGCTGTAGCCATTGGTAATTTTGACGGTGTCCATTTAGGTCATCAAGCTATTATAGGTATGGCTCGTGTACAGGCTCAAAAAATCAGTGCGCCCCTAGGCATTTTGACCTTTGAGCCACATCCTCGAAGTTTCTTCTCAAAAAAACTTGATAAGGACTTTCCATCATTTCGACTGATGAATGCCAATGCTCGTTTTCATAGGTTAGAAAAGCTTGGTGTTGATTTGTTACTCGAAATACCATTTAATCAAGCTCTTTGCGAACTTAGCGATTGGGAGTTTTCTAAGAAAATTTTAAATGAGTCTTTTGGGCTAGCACATGTTGTGGTCGGATCTGACTTTTGCTTTGGAAAGGATAGGGGAGGTACCGCACGGAGCCTCGAAAATCACGCCGCAAAGCTTGGGTTTGGCCTAACAATTGCTAAGATGAAGAATCATGGAAATAAAGTAATAAGCTCCACAAATATTCGGCAAGCTCTGACTGAAGCAAACCCCCAAAAAGCAGCGGCTATGTTGGGACATTGGCACAGAATTGAAGCTACAGTAGAACATGGCGAGAAACGTGGACGTGAACTGGGTTTTCCTACAGTAAATATTACAATAGATGGACTTCAACCTCCAGCTTTTGGAGTTTATGCCGTTCTCATTGATGTACTAACAGGACCTCATACAGGTAGTTATTACGGTGTCACCTCAATTGGTGTCCGTCCGATGTTTGGCAAAAACAAGCCCAATTGTGAAACATTTATATTTGACTTTAATGGGGATCTCTACGGTGAAACAGTCTCAGTGGGTCTAGTAGAATACCTGAGAAACGAAAAAACTTTTAAAAGTGTTGATGCCCTAATAACCCAAATGGATGCAGACAGCATTAGTGCTCAAAAAATTCTGGAAAAGCTGTGAAAAAAACTAGTGCGACCAAGACCATGCGTCCAAAATTCTGGGAAAACATCACTCTTACGAAAATGACAACTGAAGAGTGGGAAGCTCTCTGTGACGGCTGTGGGCGTTGCTGTTTGAACAAATTGGAAGATCCAGACACAGGACAAGTATTATTAACCAAAGTTTCCTGCCGTTTGCTTGATAACGAAACATGTCGTTGTACACAGTACGATATTAGACATCACTTCGTGCCAGAATGTATTCGCATGACAGC
>CEWO01198227.1_pt1 | contig 20426 bp, 22 predicted proteins | sample 361561 | NCBI WGS metagenome assembly CEWO01 (sample SAMEA2623627, study PRJEB7988) | marine metagenome | isolation source: saline water (ENVO:00002010), including
TGGTCTTAATTATTACATGAATGAAAAAACTGTACTAAATGGTAATTACTCATGGAATAAATTAATTAATGAAGATAGTAAAGATCCTATTGTTCCTGCTTACAACACACCCGAACATAAATTTAACTTAGGTATATCTCATAAATTGCTAATTGCCAACAATGAGTTTAATATTTCATGTAACTATAAATGGCAACAAGAATTTATTTTTGAAGGATCACCTCAATTTACTGGATTAATTCCAAGCTATGGCCTTGTTGATGCACAAATTAATAAAAGTATTAAACTTAAAAACACATCTCCCACTTCTAATATGATGATTAAAATAGGAGCATCTAATCTACTTAACAATAAAATATACCAAACCTATGGTGGACCTGAAATTGGAAGATTAGGGTATATCTCTTTCACTTTTGACTTTTAAATAATATTTGCATTAATTAATTGGTTGCATCATTAGATATTATGTTTATCTTCGTTGTAATTTAATTTAACCTAAAATAAATATGAAAAAATTACTACTATTATTTACGTTTTTATTGGTTCTTTCATTCAACCAATATATTTCAGCGCAAGAAAGATACTTAGACAATATCTTTGAAGAAGTTGATGTTCAATCTGACATAGTATATGGAAACAATGTAACTGTGTTTCCAACCCTACTTGGTCAATCTCCAACAACACAAGATTTACTAATGGATATTTATACACCAAGTGGTGATACTGAGACTAATCGACCTGCTGTTGTTTTAATTCACACTGGCAGCTTTTTACCAGCAATATTAAATGGTCAAGCTACAGGTAGCAAGACTGATAATTCAATTGTTGAACAGTGTATGCAATTTGCAAAAAAAGGATATGTTGCAGTTGCTATTTCATATAGACTTGGATGGAATGCTACGTCAAGTAGTGAAGATGTAAGAAGAAGAACACTAATACAAGCTGCGCTAAGAGGATTACAAGATACGCGAACTGCTGTTAGATTTTTACGAAAATCAGTTGAAGAAGGTAATCCATATGGTCTTTCTTGTCAAGTTGCTGTTGGGGGACTTGGTACTGGAGCTTATGTTTCTCTAGCTGCTGCCACCTTAAATGATTATGACACAGAGCTAACACTGCCAAAATTTATGGATACATCAATGGATATAGATGGTGACGGAGTAAATGATGCAGTTCCGTATATTAATACAGACTGGCTCGGTGATTTAAATGGTACATCTATGGGTGTATTACCTGCATTAGATCTAGATGGAGATGGAACTCCTGAAGCAACTGATGTTACAATGTGTTTGCCTAACCATGTTGGTTATAGCTCATCAATTGATATGGCATTTAATATAGGCGGGGCATTACCTGATAGTTCTTGGATCAACCCAGGAGAAGCGCCAATTGCAAGTATGCATTGTTATTTAGATGAATTTGGACCATATGAAATTGGAGACATTATCGTGCCTACAACAAATGAATTTGTTTTAGAAGCTCATGGATCACAAGTTGTTCAAAGAATTTCTACAGAAAATGGTAATAATAATGCTTTTGAAGGATTAAGTATGGTTGTCAATGACACTTGGTATGAAAATGGTGATGGTGCGGCAAATTCTGCACTTCAAGTTCAGGCTAACAATCAGTTTGGAAGCCCGTTGTTTGATGATGAAGGGAACCCAGTTTGGTTATTTGAAGGTCATGATGTATATCCAGGATTATTTCCTATCGTAGCTCCTAGAGGAGATGAGTTAACTGCAGATGATTGTGATAATTGTGGACAAAGTGCTACTTCTTGCTTATTACCGTGGGCACAGCAAGGCTCTCCATGGGACTGGTGGAACAATGATCCTACCGATCCTGCTGGATACCCTCAGTTAGCTACAGGAAATCCATTAGCTCCTGAAGGAATAACTGCTGAAACATACGCATGTACAGCAACTGATGATAATCCCGACATGTCAGAAGAAAAGGGATTAGCCTTTGCTAATATGATACAAGAATTTATTTGTCCAAGAATACATGCCGCACTTGACTTAGATTCTGAATCAAATACCTGCGGTATAAATGACAATAAATTAAATAGACAAGTAATAAAAACTGTTGATATAACAGGTAGAAGCATTGATGCTAATTCAAATAATACAGTTACTTTTTTCTTATATGATGACGGTAGTATTGAAAAAAAATGTCTAATTAAATAAGTTGAAAAAATTATTAAAAATAATATTATTAACATCTTCAATAGGGTTCTCACAAAATTGTGAGAACTCTATTTTAGATGAGATATCAATTAATGAAAATGTTAATCAATATTTTCAAATTGCACTATCATTAAATCTGGATGACTTAAGCTTTCTAGATGATTGTGATGGTGATATAAATTATACAATGTTTGCACCGGGTGTTGATGTTCCTACTGCATCAGTGGCTCCATTGGTAGGTTCTACAACAGATATGATAGATTTAATACTGCATTATATACATGAAGAAGAATTAGACTTTCAAACTACAAATATTACTGGTGATTTTATTATGTTGGATGAAAATTATATCAATATAGACAGTGATCCGTTAGCAGGATTTATTAACGACAATGTAAGTATATTAAACCATTTATCACCTATTTGTGCATGTAATGGTGTGATTTACACAATTGATAACTTAATTTGGCCACCTAACATAGGATTAGAGGATGAATTAGATCAAAAGATCTCCATATATCCAGTTCCAACTAAACATGTCTTAAATGTATCCGGATATGACCATGGTGGAATTTTAAAAATAATCAACAACCATGGAGTAACTATTTATTCACAAAGAATAGAAAATCATATAGAAATAGATATATCTAACTACCGTTCTGGACTATACTTTATTGATTTTAAATCTAAACATTCTCACTTTACTGAATCTGTAATTATTAATTAAAGATTTAATTGTCTGTGTCTAGATTTTTTCTATAAGTCACATTACCATTTTCATTATAAGATTCAAAAGTTAAAATTCTATTATTTCTTTGTCCAGAAATTTTTATTAATGAATAGGAATTATCTGAAATTGATGGAAAGTTAAATTCACTAATTAATTGAGTACCACCATTAGTGTGATTAGTAAAATCATATATATTCATTTTTGTTAAAGGTTCATTCATATTGACATCTTCTCCAAGATCAATATTATTGTTAAACGAACTGCTAACAAGAATTAAACCATCAATTTGTGCTATACTAAGTTTATTTAAAAAATAATTAAATTCATCTTGATAATTTAAAAATGAATCATCTGAACTAAAAGTAAAAGGAACTGGACTGGCAATTATTTTAAAACTAGAATTAGTTGTTTTTATGTCTTGAAACAGTCTATCGATCTGCTTGTGACCATAAAGCGTAGTATCCGTGATAAATGTTCTTGAATCTAACAAGAATAAATCTACATCATTATAATTAAATTTTTGATAAGCTCCATAATCAAAATATGTATAATTATAAGTTTTCTTTAAAGAGTTTGGCCAAAATAGATCAAAAACAAAATGTGCAGAATCTTTTAAAGAAAAGTTAGAAGTTGAAGAAAAGCCACAATCAGAGACTCCCCAAGTAGCAATCTGAGGAGTTGAAGTCATAAAATCATTTAAATCAGTTTTCTTTCTAATATTGATATAATTATCAATCATATTATCAATAGATGTCGATGAAGAAAAAGAGGTATATCCACCTAACCAAACCATAAAATCAGATTTAGTATTTGTCATATGCTTAAATATACCATTAGAAAAACCCATATTTGAACCAAGTAAAAACTGGATGTCATCTAAATGCGGTCTACTAGTGAATAAATCAATTTCTTTTACAAATACATCATCAACAAAAACTGAAATTAAATACTCCATATTAGAAACTAAGTCATCTAAAATAATTTTAAAAGGAAACTCGTTTAAATCATGGACATTGACAACATCAAAATTATATTCTAATAAATTATCATTATTATAATCTCTTATATCTAAATGTATATTAGTAGCACTTGAATCTAGTAAAAACCAAATTTGTGTGCCATAAGAATCTACATATGTACAAAATGGACCAGAGAGAACTTTATTAGATTGAGAAAAGGCACATACATTGGTCAATAATAAGCTAGCTAAAATATAGTTTTGAAGAGACTTCATTAAAATTTTATTAATTATAAAATATCAACTAGTTCAACATCAAAAATTAATATTGATCCAGGAGGAATTGGTCCGACAGCTCTATCACCATAAGCTAAATCAGGTGGTATTATTAATTTAGCCTTTCCTCCAACCTTAAGTAAACTTATTCCTTCGTCCCAGCCTTTAATTACTCGACCTTGACCGATAGGAAAAGTAATCGGCTCTCCTCTATCATGAGAAGAATCAAATTTAGTTCCATTAAGTAAATATCCAGTATAGTGAACAGATACATTTTTACCTGGTGAAGGATTTTCCCCACTACCCTCTTTTTCGATAATATATTGTAAACCACTAGATGTTGTTTTGGCACCTGAAGTTATTTCTTTTAATTGTTCGATAATTAAAGCTTTTTTCTCTTCTTCAGCTTTTTTACTCTCATTCATTTTGGCATTAAATACTTCAAGAGCATTAAACTTTTTTGCTGCAGAACCTTCTCTAATAATTATCACCTTTTGAATCATATCATCTTGAACAATTGAATTAATAACACTTTGGCTACTCTCATTGGCAACCTTGCCAAAAACAGAGTGTTTACCATCTAACCAAGGTGTTTCTTTGTGTGTGATAAAGAATTGAGAGCCGTTAGTGTTTGGCCCCGAATTTGCCATAGATAGAATCCCAGGACCATCATGTTTTAAGTCAGGGTGGAATTCATCGGCAAATTTATAACCAGGATCACCTGTACCATTACCCAGAGGACAACCTCCTTGGATCATAAAATCATCGATAACACGATGAAATTTTAAATCATCATAAAAAGGTTTTTTTGACTCTGGAATTAGACCTTCTGCCAAACATATAAAGTTTGCAACAGTCAGAGGTGTTTTATCATAAAAAAGATTAATCATGATGTCACCTTTATTTGTAGTTATTTTTGCATACATACCATCATTTAATTTTGTTCCTGTGCAAGATATAAACAAAAAACTTAAAACAATAGTAATTGTATTTATAAGAGCTATTTTTTTCATTCTTTAATTTTTAATAATTGAACATTTAATAATAACGTGGAATAAGGAGGAACTATTTTACCATATCCTGACATTCCAAAACCTAAGTACGAAGGTATTACAATCTTTGCTTTATCACCAGTTTTCATACGTTTTATTGCATAATTAAGTCCTCTCATTTGTTTTGAATAACCTATTTGAAACGAGATTGTGTCAATTAAAATATCATCATTAATAAGATTATGATCTTCAAATAGCACGCAATTGTAGGCTACTAATACGTTATCACCATCTTTAGGTTTATTGTCAATTTCTTGACTGTATGGATCAATGAATAATCTTATTCCACTTGAATCTTTAATAAAAAAATTAGTAGATTGTGCTAACATTGAATCTATTTTATTTTCTTCGTTTTGAATAATAGTTCTATTTGCCTCTATAAATACATCTTTAGAAGCATCATATTCATGCATAACTCTAGATTGATATCGTTTTGTACAAGAAAATAAAACAATAATAAATAAAAATATGGATATTCTAGACATTTGAAAAATCATTGAAAACATGTTCTAACATAATCAAGAGCTTTATCTATGTTTCGATAATTCAAAAAACCACCAGCAGCATTCTTATGCCCTCCTCCATTAAAATATTTTTTTGCAAACATATTAACATCAAAATCACTTTGTGATCTGAACGATAATTTAATTCCATCTTTAAATTCAACTAAAAAAATGGAAATAGTAATATTTTTTAAACTTAAGGGAAAATTAACAAACCCTTCTGAGTCGCCTTTTTGATAATTGAATTCAATTAAATCTTTTTCCTTTAAAAAAATAATTGCAGCATTCTTTTCTTTTATCAATGTTAAATTATTCAAACAAACTCTTAATAAATCAAATCTTGATTTATTTTGATTGTCAAATAAATTATTATGAATAAGTGTATGATTAATGTCAAATTTCATCAAATAACTAATGACTTCATGTGTTTTCGAAGTGACGCCTGAGTATTTAAAACTACCAGTATCTGTCACAATACCTGTGTACAAGCAAGTTGCTATTTCTTGATTAAATCTACAATCTATTTCTTTTAAAAAGTCATGTATCAACTCTGCTGTAGATGCAATATTACTGTTCGATAAAACTTGATCGCAAAAATCATCTGGGTCTTGGTGGTGATCAATCATAATTTTATATGATTGATTTTTTTGCAACACTACTTCCATAGTATCAACTCTATAAACTTTATTAAAATCTAAACAAAAAATGATATCAGATTGATTTATTAGCTTATCAGATTCTTGCTCATTACCCTCGTAAATAAAAACATTATTATTGCCGGGTAACCATTTTAAATAATGTGGATAATCATTTGGGACTATAACACTTACATCATGAAAAGAAGATAATGCATGGAACAAGGCTAAAGAAGATCCTAACGCATCACCGTCAGGCGATTTGTGGGTAGTAATAATAATATTTCTTCTTTGAGATAATTTTTTTTTAATAAGAGGATAATCAAAACTAAACATAAAACAAAAATAATATAAATTATGATATTGCTAGATCGTCTTTTTTTAATTAAATTCGATCAAAATTTATTAACATGAGAAAAAATAGAACATTTACTATGATTAAACCTGATGCCATGGAGAATGGATATGCAGGATTAATAATAGCACATATTGAAAAAGCAGGATTTAAATTGATTGCAATGAAGCTGACACAACTAGATAAAGATTCTGCAGAAAAATTTTATGAAATCCACAAAGGAAAAGTTTTTTTTAACGACTTAATTCAATACATCACTTCAGGACCTATCATAGCTGCTATTTTAGAAAAAGAAAATGCAGTAGAAGACTTTAGAAAACTTATAGGTAATACAAATCCTGAAGAGGCAGATAAGGGAACTATTCGAAACATGTATGCAAAATCAATTGACGCAAATGCAATACATGGTTCCGATAGTGATGAAAATGCTCAGATAGAAGGAGATTTTCATTTTTCTAATTAATTCTTTATTTAATAACAAGACTAGAAATACGTGGATTAAAACGTTGTATTTTTTGCAACAATTCCCGTTTTTGAAGAATTAATGTATTTTTTACTTTAGGGTCAGTAATAATAATACATAAAGTATTATTATTTAAACTAATGTTTTGAGTTGCAATCAAGATATTGTAGCCAACTACATTTTCCCATATTGAAGACAATGTCTTTTCTCGATGATGATTATGTTTTTTTTGTCGAATAAAATCATCAAATAGATCAGAAAATCTTTTAGTTTTTAAACTTCTTCTCATATAAACCTTTTTTATTAAACATGAAGTATTTGCACTGGATATTAACTTTATTCATAATTAAATCAATACGCTGAAAATTAGTATCAGTAATGAAAATTTGTCCAAATTGATTATTATTTAAAATTTTAATTATTTGCTCAACTCTATCGTTATCTAATTTATCAAAAATATCATCCAACAATAGCAAAGGTAGAATATTGGAAATACTCTTTAATAAATCAAAGTAAGCAAATTTTAGTGCAATAATAAAAGTTTTTTGTTGTCCCTGAGAGCCTGATTTTCTAAGACTTTGAGAATTTATACTAAAAATAAAGTCATCTCTATGAACTCCAGAACTTGTATATGTTAAAATTTGATCTTTTTTTCGATTTTGATTTAATAAATCTATAAATGAAAATTGCTCTAATTCTGATTTATAAACAACTTGAATTTGTTCATCATTTTGTGAAATTATATCATAATATTTTTGAATATCACCTGCCAACTGAGCTGTATAATCTTTTCTTCTTAAATAAATTCTAGTACCTAACTCCGACAACTTACTATCATATGTTGCTAGTAGATCACTATTAACTGAATTTATGATAAATTTCTTTAACAATGTATTTCGCTGTCTTAAAATTTTATTGTACGAAATTAAATTAACTAAATAATTATTATCTATCTGAGAAAGAGTTTTATCAACAAATCTTCTTCGCTCATCTGCACCACCTAAAACAAGTTTACTATCTAGTGGTGTAATTATAACTGACGGAAATCTACCTATATGATCAGATAATTTAACATAGTTTTTATTGTTAAATTTTACTTTTTTTTTATTATTTAAAAAAGAGCATGTAACTTCCGAATCCACTTCATTGTCGCTCATAAATAAACCTTTAATCATAAAGAAGTCTTCACCATTTTTTACGTTATCTAGCTCTAAGGAATTATAGTAACTTTTAGAAAAAGATAAATAATAAATTGCGTCTAATAAATTAGTTTTGCCAACACCATTATTTCCTAAGAAACAATTTACTTCATTTATAAAGTCTACCTTTAAATTTCCATGGTTTTTAAAGTTTAACAATGAAATAAATTTTAAAATCATAATTATTTATATAAAATAATACCATAAAATAACTTAATTTTGCCGCAAAATAAATTTTTTATGAAAAAAAAAGAGACAACAGAAAAACAATTTGCAAATATAGAAGAGGGGCTAAGTAAGACTGAACAATTTATTGAAGATAATAGTAAGTTAATATCTGCAGTAATAACTGGAATTATAGTAATTTTCCTTGCTTATTATGGAATAAACAATCTATATCTTAATCCACTAAACAATAAAGCACAAAAACAATTATTTATCGCTGAACAGTATTTTGAAAAAGATTCGTTTCAATTAGCTTTAAACGGAAATGACAATTTTGAAGGACTATTAGATATAATCGATAACTACTCCAAAACAAAATCTGGAAAACTAGCGAAATACTATGCTGGAATCTGCTATCTAAATACTGGTGAATATGCAAATGCAATTAAAATACTTGATAAGTACAAAACTGATGATTTATTACTATTATCTATTTCTAAAGCAGCTATCGGGGATGCTTTTTCTGAGATAAATCAACCAAAAGAAGCTATTGAATATTACAAAGAGTCGATTGAGATTAACAAAAATATGCTAACAACGCCTATTACATTAATAAAGTGTGCTAGATTATATGAGGTACAAGAAGATTATAGTAACGCAGTTAAATGTTATCAAACTATTCAAAAAGATTATCCAGAATCTACCAGCGCAAAAAATATAGAAAAGTACATTAAAAAAATTGAGAACCAAACTTCAAAATAATCAATGAAAAACTCATCTGATAAGATTCGCGTCAGCAATCATTCAATTAAAGGAAAAAAAATCGGATTAGTAAAATCTCAATGGAACATAGAGATTACTGAAAAACTCTATAATGGTTGTTATCAAACATTAGAAAGCCACGGAGCAAAAAAAAAGGACATCTACACATTAGAAGTTCCTGGAAGTTTTGAATTAATTTTTGGAGCAAAAAAAATATTAAATAAGGCTGAATTAGATGCAGTTATTGTTATTGGGAGTATTATAAAAGGAGAAACTCCTCATTTTGATTTTATTTCTAACGCAGTATGTCATGGAATCAAAGATTTAAATATTTTATTTGATATACCTTTTATTTTATGTGTTCTAACTGACTTAAATCATCAACAAGCTTACGACAGATCAGGGGGAAAGATGGGTAACAAAGGTGTTGATTGTGCAATAGCAACTATTGAATTAATCAAAAATATCTCTTGATTTATTATATGAATTTTCTAACGCTAATAGATCTAAAGAGTGTTCAAGATTGTTTTTTGCTAAAAAATTTAATAATTGTTGGGTAGAAATATTACCAACAAGTTGATCTTGAGCAAATGGACAACCACCATACCCACTAATTGCAACATCAAAACGCCTGCAACCTGATTGCCAAGCAGATTGTATTTTGTTAAAAGAATCACTAGGATGCGAATGCAAATGCAACCCAATATCTAAATCTGTAAAATTGACTGCACAGGAGTAGAAAATGTCACGTATTGAATTGGTGTCTGAATTGCCAATTGTATCTGCTAAGGAAATAAGATTAACTCCTTTGTTTTTTATTTGATTAATGTAATTTAACAAAATTGACTTATCCCATACTTCATTATAAGGATTGCCAAAAGCCATAGAAAAATATATCAAAGGCTTTTTGTTATTTTGATAACATATTTCAATAATTTGATCAACAACATGTAGTGACTCCTTAATACTTTTATTAGAATTCTTTTTTTGAAATATTTCAGAAATTGACAAAGGATATCCTAGTATTTTAATCTCATCAAATGAAGCTGCGACTTCTGCACCTTTTTTATTTAAAACAACTGCAAGTAAAGAGGTATTGGAATCAATATTTAATAATTTCAGAACATCAATAGTATCAGACATTTGAGGAACAATTTTAGATGAAACAAAACTTCCAAAATCAATATATTCAAAGCCTACTTTAATTAACGAATTAATGTACTCAGCCTTAAGCTTTGTCGGAACAATTTGGTTTAAACCTTGCATTGCATCCCTTGGGCATTCTACAATTTTAACTTTTTTATTCATATGAACCTATTACTTTAACTTCTGTTCGTCTATTCTGTAATCTTGCCTCATCAGATTTATTATCAAATATCGGATCCGAGTAACCATATCCTTTAAACGTTAATTGATTCGATGAAACTCCATAATTAATTAATGCGTCGTATACAGATTTTGCTCTTTTTTTAGATAATGTATTATTATAACTCTCTGATCCTACATCATCTGTATGTCCACCAATTTCAACTTTTAAATTAGAATTTACAATTAAATAAGTAGCAAATCTTTTAATTTCAAGTAAAGAAGACGCTTTAAGTGAGTAATCGTCAAAATCATAATATATATTGTCTAAACTAATTTTATTGCCAATATTTAACCTATTCAATACAATCTTAATATTTTTATTTAACTCATCGGGGTCAAGTATATAATTTGATGAAAAAAAATCATATCCACCACATAAAACACTGATTGTAAAATTTGATGCAACAGGTAGAGAGCAAGAAAACAACCCTTGCTGACTAGATCTAATACTGGAAGATCTACTATGATCTACTTGATTAATTAAAATCTCAGTTTCAATCCCAATGCGACTAATAGAGTCAATAACTTGACCATGAATTGTTGCAACACGATTAGATCGGAATTCAAGAGGCAATTCAAAAGAATATATATCTAAATTTTTATTTTTATTAGTATTATAATATGCTGTTAACCCATCTTTAGAGACTATTAAACCAGATTCATCATAATGAGAATTAATTGGATATCCTAAATTAGTAACATCATGAATATCATCTAAACTATCAATGTGAGCGATATATAAATCAAAACCTCCTAAGCCTTTATGACCTTTGGAAGCAAAATAAAATGTTTTATTATCAAAATGTAAAAACGGTGTTGACTCGTCAGAAGAAGTGTTAACAGAGGGCCCTAAATTAATTGGTATAGACCACGAATTATCATGTTTTCTAGTCATCCAAATATCTTTACCACCATAACCGCCATGTCTATTACTTACAAAAAATAATAAATTACCATCTGCAGAAATTGATGGTTGAGATTCCCAGTATTTAGTATTTATAATACTACCCAAATTATAAGCAGGAGACCATAAAGTATCATTAATGAGTGAGGAATAATATATATCGCAACCACCATAACTATCAGGCCTATGACAGGAGGCAAAAAAAACATTGCAACCATCTAAACTAACTGATAATGCCCCTTCACTATATTCACTATTAATATTTTCACCTAAACGAATTGGTGAATTCCAGGTATTGAATTCTTTTCGTGATATATAAAAATCTTCATCGGGAAATTCTTTAATTTGATTTCTATATGTGTAAATTAAAATATCCGAATTAATTGGCATTGAAGGAAAATACTCATCAGCAAAGGAATTAATATCTAACGACCGAGTCTTTATTTTAAGATCTTTTCTTTTAGATTCAAATGCAAAATTATTTTGACTTATCAAGTCATGTATTTGCGTATAATTACTAGCATTAAAATTAGGATCTGATATAACATCATTAAATGTCGAATAATACCCTCTTTTATATGAGGAAGTTAGGAAATTTGCAACTGACATTCTATTTGTGTTAACTAAACCATGGATGGTGTAATTTTTAAAATAAAACATATAAGCATTTTCTAAATCACTTAACGAATAGTAAATATCTCCAACAGAATTTAAAAAATCAGACTCATTACATTTTAATTGAATAACTGACAATAATTCAATGGATTTATTAATTTCACCAGCAAGTAGATACTTTTCTACCTTACTGATTTTTTTTTTAGACGATCTACATTTATTTTGGCTATATACTACACTAATATTCAATAATAAAAACAATGCTAATAGTCTCATTTTATATTTAAATATTTATGCATTTGTAAAGACAACTTCCACCTTGGATTTTGAGATATAAATTTAATGATTTCTGGTTGCATGCTTTTAAGTTTACTCCATTCAGGCTGAAGATATAATAAACAAGAAGGAGGAACTTTTTTTTCTTGATCAAGTGCCCATTCAAAATCATGATGATTATAAACCACGACTTTTAACTCTGAAGCCATTGGATAAATTTCTGGAAGAGGATGCTTAATTTTTTTTGGGGAAAGTGTAATCCAATCCCATTTCCCACTTAACTTGTATGCTCCTGATGTTTCCAAATGCATTTGATAACCTTGGCGAGAAAAAACATCAACCACATTAGTTAAGTCATGCATGAGTGGTTCGCCTCCTGTAAAAATCACAATATTAGTTTTAAAATCATTCAGTTCAGACAATAATTCTGAAGCTGTTTTATTAATTCCTTTATTTAAACTCCAAGAGTTTGGCTCATCACACCAATGACAACCAATATCGCAACCCTGAGTTCTAATAAAAAAAGATGCATAGCCTGCATAATAGCCCTCTCCCTGAATAGACAAAAATGTTTCTTTAATTGGTATCATTTGATATTAATAATTTGATAAAAATAAATAAAATGTAAATTAGTAATAATGAAAAATGAAAAAATAATAATTAGTGGACCTCCAGGTAGTGGAAAAACGACTATTATTAATGAGCTAAAAAAGATAGGATACACTTGTTTTTCTGAAATAAGACCTCTAAATATCGATCTTCAGATCACGGGGAATAAATTATTAATCAGCAAACATATTTTTAAATCAAGAAAAGAACAATTCAATATTAATTGCCAAAAAGTAGCTTTTTATGACAGAAGTTTAATAGATGTTATTGCATATATGAAATATTGGAATGAAAAATATCCTGTTTCATGGGAAAAGGATATTCATCAATATAGATATTATAGTAAAGTTTTTTACACTAATCCATGGCAAAAGATTTATAAGCAAACAAACAATAGAAAAGAAACGTTTGAGGAAGCAAAAAAAATTGACAAATTTTTACGAAAAACATATTTGAATTTAAAATATAAAATCATAGATATTCCTCAAGAATCAATCTCAAAAAGACTTAAATTTATAATTAATAGTATATAATGAAAAATATTTTATTTTGTGGAACACCTCATTTTGCTACTGCCTCATTAGAAGCAATTTATAAATATCAAAAAGAATTAAACTATAAATTAGTAGGCCTTGTAACTATTCAAGATAGAATATCTGGAAGAGGACAAAAAAAACAAGAGTCAGATGTTAAAAAATTAGGAAAAAAGTTGAATCTCAAAATATTTACCCCAACTGAATTAAGTGATACAATATTTATAGAAAAAATAACCAAATTAAACCTAGATTTAATTATAGTCGTTGCATTTAAAAAATTGCCAGAAATTTTATTTAAAATACCAAAACATGGGACAATCAATTTACATGCATCCTTATTACCTAAATATAGAGGTGCTGCACCTATAAATTGGGCGATCATAAATGGTGAAAAAGAAACAGGATTAACAACTTTTTATATAAATGATAAAATTGACACAGGAGATATCATACATCAATCAAAAGTCAAGATTAAACCAAATTGTCACCTGGATGAATTATATAATATACTAATGCAAGAAAGTGATCAAATTATTTTTCAAACTATAAAAAGTATTTTTAACAACACATGTAATCGACAACAACAACAAGACACATCAGAAAGACAACACAAATATGCTCGTAAAATTAAAAAATCAGATCTTCAATTAGACGCTAAATTCTGGGAATCAAAAACCATAAAAGAGATGTATGATTTTATAAGAGGCATGTCTCCCCCTGGCGTAAAAACAACAATAAAAATAAACCAAAACCAAACAATGAAAATTATTATTACAAAAGTGAATAATTTTCAAGAAAAAGTAAATGATTTATCTAAAAATACCGCCAAAGACATTCAAATTAAATTCTTAGATAAAGAAAACTTAATTGTAACAAATGGTTCACAAATATTTAATATTGAAAAAATTAAAACTGAAAATGGCAAAGAAATTACAGCGCAAGAATTTTATAATGGATTTATTAGCAATAAAAAAGTTGAATCTACTTTTGATATTATATACTAGTTGTACTAAGGGCACAATCTATTAACAATCCACTTATAACCTTTTTTTTGATATAGAAATCTGTCGTGCATCCTGTCTGGCCTCCCCTGCCAAAATTCAATAGAAAAAGGCTTGACTTTATATCCTCCCCAAAACTTTGGCTTTGGAATATCAATAGACTGAAATTGACTGTACATTTCTGTAAACTTTTCTTCTAATTTTTTTCTATTAACAACAACGGAACTTTGATCAGAAATCCAAGCAGCAATTTGAGATTGTTTAGGGCGTTGTTTAAAATAGGATTTTGAAATTCTTTCAGATAATTTAAATGCAAGACCTTGTACACGGACTTGACGCTGAAATTGAGGCCAAAAAAAACAAAGAGAAACATTGTTATTTTGACTAATTTGTCGTGCTTTTAAACTATTGTAATTGGTATAAAACACAAAGCCATCTTTCTTAATATCTTTTAATAAAACTATTCTACTTTGAACACCATTTTCCTTACTATATGTTGACAATGTAGTTGAATTAAAATCACTACAGTATTCTAGTTGACTAAACCAAAGTTTAAACTGTTCTATTGGAGAATAATGTAAACTATCTTTAGTCATTTTATATAGATTATAATTTGTTCTTATATTTTGAATTTTTTTCATACGAATAATGTATTATAGCATAAATTTAGTATAAAATATTTTATATATTAACATTATGAAAAATGAAATTAAAAGCGGCACAATTCTAATTTCTAAACCTTTTATGGAAGATTCAAGATTTGAAAAAACTATAATTCTTATTGTTGAATCCAACAAAGAAGGCACAATGGGTTTTATCCTAAACAAATCAACTAACTCTTCAATAGATTTAATAATTAAAGAAATAGGTAGTGAACATTGCTTCAACTATGGCGGTCCTGTAGATACTAATCATATGTTTTTTATCCATAAAAATTCTGATTTAATCTCAAATAGTACACATATAATAAATGATCTTTATTATGGAGGTGATTTGGAGGATGTTATAACATTATTACAATCAAATAAAATCAAGGATAATGAAATTTTATTTCTTTTGGGATATACAGGCTGGGAAAAGAATCAATTAAACAATGAGATAAAAGAGGGCTCATGGCTTATTCACGAAATGGAACTGAAAGATATCAAACAAAATCTTGAATGGTCAAATTTATTAATTAACATAAACCAAGAATATAGCGTATGGGCAACTGCCCCTAATGATTTTCACTTAAATTAAACAAAGTACTTCTTGTTTAAGAAGTCTAAAATTTCTGTAGATTTATAATTAACAAAATCTGTATTTTTTATACTAGAGACCCAGGACACACCTTGGATTACATTAGTAAAAAAAACTTCCTGAGCATTTAGAATATCTAAAAAAGTTATAATTTCTTCTTTTATATTGAATTCATGTTCATTTAAGAGTACTTTTCTTATTATACCATCAATGCAACCTTCACTTAAAAGAGGTGTTTTTATATTATCATCGGAGACAATAAATATATTTCCTGAAGTAGACTCTACAATATTTTTTTCGTTATTAAGCAGTAAACAATCATCGAAACCATTATCTTGAGCATAAATTGATGCAAGAACATTAAGTGCTTTATTTGTAGTTTTAATATTACTTAGACTATGTTTTGAAATAAAATTATCTTTATACGAACCTACCCTTAAACCCGATTTATTTAATTTATATAATGTATCTGCTATCTTCTCAGATTCAATCAAAACACTAACACTATGATCTTTTGGAGAATAATAACCACCTGAATTTCTAAAAAAAGTGATTTTAACTCTTGAGGAAGAAGATGCTAAATTGTTTTTTAATAGTAGATTTTTAACAATAGATTTTAATTTTTTCATTTCAAAATCATCAGGAGGAGACATTTTCATTATGTAAAATGAAGCTGCAATACGAAAATAATGTGCCTCCCAAAATAAAGGAGAACCTTTATGACACCTAATGGTATCAAAAAAAGCATCTCCATACTGAAAGGCTCTATTTGAATACAAAATAGAAAATTTACTTTTTTTGCAAAAAGTTCCATTGAAGTATACATTATCCATGTCTTATCATTTTAATATGAGGAATATTATCTTCTAAATACTCATTCCCAACTTTTTCAAAATTATATTTTTCGTAGAAATTAATTAAATATGATTGAGCCGAAAGAACAATAACTTTTTTAAATTTTGCAAAATGACTTAGTGCTTGTTCTATAAGAGACTGACCAATGCCAAGTTTTCTATATTCTTTAATAACTAAGATCCTTCCAAAAGACATGTTTTCATATATATATCCTTCACGCACAATACGCATATATGCTACTAGTTTATTTTTTTTAAAACCCATTAAATGATAAGAAAACTGGTCAAAATCATCTGCGTCTAAATAATTACATTTTTGTTCAATAATAAAAACCTCTTGTCTTACCTTTAGAATTTGATACAATAAATCCGTACTCAATTCACTATAATATTTGATTTTCCAAATAATCATAGTACTTTATTTATTAGTTTTTCGCATATCATATCATAACATTTCTTATTCAATTTGAATGGGTCTTCATTACCTATTACATGAATAGCGTCAAAAACATATACAAACAGTTTACCTGGAATAATTCTCATAGTTTTAGAAGAAAATTTTTCACCAGCATTTAACAAAGCAATAGGAATAATTGGCACTTTTGTTTCGATAGCTAATCGAAAAGCTCCATTTCTAAATGGATTTAGCATACTATTTGTTTCATAACCATAAGGATTTGGGTAGTTTTCATCTCCATTATTTCGCCATCCACCCTCTGGGAATAAAACAATTGAGAATCCTTCGCCTAAAGATTGTTTCATTGACTCATATGCTTTATTTCTAGATTGTTTATCTTCTCTTTGAACAGGAATTTGACCAGAGTATTTAGCAAAAAATCCAAATAAAGGCCATTTAAAAACTTCTGCTTTGCCTAAATATTTAATATTCTGACTAACTAATGATGCAATAATAATCACGTCTAAATATGATTTATGATTTGCTATATATATACAAGGTTGTTTATTACTGATTGGAAAATGGCCTTTTACAACTTTAATCATGCCATATAGAAATAAAAGTATTTTACCAATGTAGTGGTGATAACGGACAAAAATATCTCTACCATATTGTCCTAAACAAAATACTAAAACTAAATTTAAAGGCAAGAAAAAAAGATATACTAAAAAAGTAATAAAAAAACACCAAAACGTCCACACAAAATATAAAACACCCATAAAATAAAATTATATTTTTTTTCAAATATAAAGTATCTGTAATATTATATTTAATATTCTATTATTTTATATTTGCAGAACATGAATATAGCATTTCACACATTAGGCTGTAAATTAAATTTTTCAGAGACTTCTTTCATTGCTGATGAAGTGAAAAAATTTGGCTACAAAGAAGTTGATTTTAATAAAAACGCTGATATCTATGTCATAAACACTTGTACTGTAACAGAAAATGCAAATAAAGAATGTCAGTACTTAGTTAGAAAAGCTCTTAAAAAAAATCCATATGCAAAAACTGTTGTAATGGGATGTTATGCACAATTAAAACCTAAAGAAATTGCACAAATTAAAGGTGTTGATTTGATTTTAGGTAATAATGAGAAATTTAAACTAAAAAAATACTTAGAAAGATTAGAAAAACGTGAAACGGCAGAAATTATAATAAAAAAATCTAGCAAATTAGATAGCTTTAAAGCCTCATTTTCTTTCGGTAACAGGACAAGATCTTTTTTAAAAGTACAAGATGGATGCAACTATAAGTGCACATTTTGCACGATACCACTTGCGAGAGGTAAAAGCAGAAGTGATAATATTGAAAATATAATTCGGCGAATTATTAAATTAAAAGAAGATGGAATAAAAGAAGTAGTTTTAACAGGAATTAATTTAGGAGATTTTAAAACCATTCAGAGCAAAAAACTAATAGATTTATTAGAAGAAATAAATAAAATAGAGCAAATTAGAGTTCGCATATCATCTATTGAACCAAATTTACTTGATAGAAAAATTATTAATCTTATAAGAAAATCTAAAGTTTTACTTCCTCACTTCCATATCCCATTACAATCAGGAAGTGATGAAGTTTTAAAATTAATGAAAAGAAGATATTTAACTAAACATTATCGAGATTTAATAAATACAATCAACAAAACAATACCAAATGCCTGTATCGGGGTAGATGTAATAGTTGGTTTTCCTGGAGAAACAGATCGTCATTTCAATGAAACTGTGAATTTTATAAAATCACTAAAAGTTTCATATTTACATGTTTTTTCTTACTCTGAGAGAGAAAATACTGAGGCAAAAAATATGACTGGTCATATTGATGTCAATATAAAAAAAATTAGAAGTCAAATCCTAAGAAATCTTTCTGACAAAAAAAGACAATCATTTTATCAAAATAATATAGGAAAAACTCATAGCGTTCTATTTGAAAATCAAGATAAATATGGATACATATATGGGTTTACTGAAAACTATATCAAAATAAAATCAAAGTATGAGCTAAATATGCAAAACTCATTAAAGAAAGTGAAAATTAATAAAATAGAATATAACAATTTGACCTATGCTTCCGGTCAAATAATTAATACTGAACAATGACATATCCTACAATTAGCCATTTTATTGAAAGTTTAACAGGAATCTTTGTACCGCTACCGATACAAACTTTTGGATTTTTTATTGTTCTAGCTTTTGGTCTAGGAGGTTACTTTATATACAAAAGTTTTTTGCAATTAGAATTAAATGGTGTATTAAAAACAATTACGATTGATAGAAAAAGACAAGTACGCGGTTTAGTCGTTGATTATATTTTTAATGGAATAATGAGTTTTTTAGTTGGGTATAAAATTCTTTATATCATAAAAAATTATTCATTATTTACCCAAGTTCCTCAAAAAATACTTATTTCCTCAGAAGGAAATTTTTTTTTAGGATTATTATTTTTTATTATAACAAGTATTTATACTTATTACGCTAATTATCACAACAAAAAATTCACAAATTTACATGTTAAACCATCGCAACTAACATGGAATTTTATATTAGTAGCTGCAATAAGCGGAATAATCGGAGCAAAATTATTTGCAGTTTTTGAAAACATAGACTATTTATTACAAGACCCCATCTCAGCTCTATTGTCGTTTAGTGGTTTAACTTTTTATGGCGGTTTTATTTTTGGAACTATTTTTGTTATTCTTTATGCAAAAAGTAATAATATTAAAGTTTTTGACCTTTCTGATGTATTTGCACCATCATTGATTTTAGCATATGGCGTCGGTCGTCTAGGCTGTCATTTTTCAGGAGATGGTGATTGGGGTATTATCGCTAACGCAAATAACAAACCTATTTTTTTTCCTGACTGGTTATGGGGCTATAAATTTCCTAGAAACGTCATTGAATTTCAAGGTGATGGCTCAGGACTACCTCCTTTTGGAGAACTCATCGAAGGTTGTGTCGGTAAATATTGTTATCAACTCTCGCACACTGTACATCCAACCTCATTATATGAGGCAATATTTTGTATTATTGCGTTTATATTTTTATGGAATATTAGAAAATATATTAACAAGTCTGGAACAGTATTTTGTATTTACTTAATAATAAACGGAATAGAAAGATTTTTGATAGAAATAATAAGAGTAACTGAAAAGTATACAATTTTACATAGTAACTCTATTTTTCCTTATCACATTGAACTAACTCAGGCACAAATTATTGCAATAATCATTATTATAATTGGCTGTAGTGGAATAATCTATTTAAATAAAAAAACTTATGAA
>CEWO01188725.1_pt1 | contig 20271 bp, 20 predicted proteins | sample 361561 | NCBI WGS metagenome assembly CEWO01 (sample SAMEA2623627, study PRJEB7988) | marine metagenome | isolation source: saline water (ENVO:00002010), including
GGTTTATTTTCTGTTCTATGGGGTTTATTTTCTGTTCTATGGGGTTTGTTGATTCGATTTATAATGATATTGTCCTCAGGATTTCTATTGTGTACATTGGTGTTGTTATTATTTATGTGACCATATGAATAATTTTCATAAGTGTTGTAATTGTTTACATATCCTAAGTACATTAAGTCATTATGGTGATGATAAGGGTAATTCCATCCGTAATAATTAACATAAGAGTTGTAGCCATATTGCCCCCAGTTTGAATGGTGTCCATAATAAATATTGTATTGCCATCCATAATTGTATCCCATGCTGTAATATGGATTATATCCCATGCTATAGTATGGATATTGCCAATTATGCCAATAAGGGTAATTCCATCCGTAATCCCATGTGTATATAAAGTTATAATGCGGATTATGAAATTTTCTGATTCGCATTTCATAATCCATCTCATAATTATCATACATTAGGCTATCTTCAAAGGCTTGCTCAACTTCCTCAATATTGAAAAAAGAACTGTAATTATTATTGGTTTCATATAGGTCATCAATAAAATCCTGACTGTAAGATGGTATACAGGTTAAAATAATAGTAATTGTGCAAAGTGCAAGTTTAAATATTTTCATACTATAAGTATTTATTACAGTTAACTATAAAATTACGAGTTTATTTTTTAATTTTAAAAAAACAAATATTTTTTTCAAATTTTTTACTATAAATATTTAAATCAATAATTGTGCCAAACTTTATTATATGTCAAACAAAATAACTAGTAGGTCAGAAAATTTTTCTAAATGGTATAATGACATCATTATTAACGCTGATTTAGCAGAAAACTCAGGTGTGAGAGGGTGTATGGTTATTAAACCATATGGTTTTGCAATATGGGAGGAAATGAAATCATTATTAGATCAAATGTTTAAAGAAACAGGCCATGTTAATGCCTATTTTCCAATTTTTATTCCAAAATCTTTTTTTAGTAAAGAAGCTAGTCATGTTGATGGTTTTGCTAAGGAATGTGCTGTTGTTACTCATTATAGATTAAAAAATGATATTGATGGTAATATTATTGTAGATGAGGAAGCAAAATTAGAAGAAGAATTAATTGTTAGACCCACATCTGAAACGATTATTTGGGATACATATAAAAAGTGGATTAAATCCTATCGTGATTTACCATTATTAATTAATCAATGGGCTAATGTTGTAAGATGGGAAATGAGAACAAGATTGTTTCTAAGAACTTCTGAATTTCTTTGGCAGGAAGGTCATACTGCTCACGAAAATAAAGACCAAGCTATAGAAGAAACAAGAAAAATCCTTGCTATCTATAAAGATTTTATTGAAAATAATTTGGCTATTCCTGTTGTAGATGGTTTGAAAAGTAGTCGCGAAAAATTTGCGGGTGCAATTGACACTTATTGTGTAGAAGCATTAATGCAGGATGGTAAAGCTTTGCAAGCTGGAACATCACATTTTTTAGGTCAAAATTTTGCCAAAGCATTTGATGTTAAATTTGCTAATAGAGATGGAAAGTTAGATTATGTGTGGGCTAGTTCTTGGGGTGTTTCTACTAGATTAATAGGCGCGTTAGTTATGACACATTCTGATGATCGTGGTTTAGTTTTACCTCCTAAGTTAGCACCATTTCAGGTAGTCCTTGTGCCTATTTATCATAATGAGAGAGAATATCAAGAATTGGTTAGTGCTATGAAAAAAATTGCTATCCAGTTGCGAGGCCTAAATATTAGGGTTAAAACTGATTTTAGAGATACTCACAAGCCAGGATGGAAATTTGCGGAATATGAAATGAAGGGTGTTCCTATTAGAATTGCAATGGGCCCCAGAGATTTAGCTAATAAAACATTTGAACTTGTAAGGCGTGATAATTTAGAAAAACGCACTATCGAAATAGATGTTATTCAAGATGTTATTCCTAACATATTAGCTGAAATGCAATCTAATTTATTTTCAAAAGCTAATGATTTTAAGAAAAAAAACACCTTTAAAGTTGATGATTTTGATGATTTTAAAGCAAAGATTGACAATGGCGGGTTCGTTTTAGCTCATTGGGATGGTACACCTGAAACAGAGGATGAGATTAAAAAAATAACCAAGGCAACTATAAGATGTATTCCAATAGATTCAAACCATGAAAAAGGAGAGTGTATTTTAACAAAAAAACCATCTTTAAAACGCGTGTTTTTTGCTAAATCATATTAAAATTTTTTTTTAATCATAAAAGTTACTAATTTTGCTGACTTCTATTTGTTAAATAGAGTGTTAAATAGGTCCCTTCGTCTAATGGTTAGGACATCAGGTTTTCATCCTGAAAATAGGGGTTCGATCCCCCTAGGGACTACTAAAAATAATTATATTAATGGCAAATCATAAATCAACAAAAAAAAGAATACGTTCTACTAAAACTAGAAATGAAGGCAATAAATATCTTCATAAAACAACTAGAAATGCAATAAAATCATTGGTTAGTGCTTCATCAAAAGATGAAAAAAAACAGACACCTAAAGTGATTGCAATGATTGATAAACTTGAAAAAAGAAATATTATTCATAAAAATAAAGCTGCTCGATTAAAATCGAAATTAATGAGTAAAAAAAGTATTTAGTACTTTTTAATTTATGGTTTTATTAATTTATTTAGACACTAAAAGTTCTAGAGCAGATTATATTTTTAGGCATATTTTTCATAATATACTAGGTTTAGAAATTCAGTTTTCATTTGATAAGCATGTTTTTAATAATTACAAAGGGCCCAAAATAAATTATTCAAAAAAAGCTTTTTCTAATGAGCTTTTTTTTTATGCTTCTGACCTTTTATTCGAGAAAAATATAGAACATAAATATATTGACATGTCTAAATACAAAGGAATTGACGTGTTTTTTTTATGTTCCGAAGGTGTACTTCCTTTTGATCCTTTTGCAGCCTCCTTTTATATGTTAAGTCGTTACGAGGAGTACTTGTCAAGCAAGAAGGATAATCTAGGTCGTTTTTCTGTAGAAGATAGTTTATCGTTTAAACATCAATTTATTACTAAACCAGTTGTTGATCATTGGATTATATTTATTCAAAATATATTAATTAGCCATTTTCCAAATATGGTTTTTTTAAAAAGATCTTTTTCATTTATTAATACAATTGACATTGACAATGCCTATGCATATTTAAATAAAGGTTTTATCAGAACTTTTGGTAAAGTAGTAAAAGACCTAATTACTTTAAATTTTCAGCATAATTTGAGTAGAATGAAAGTGCTACTAGGTTTAGAAAAGGACCCATATGATACTTATGATAGTATTTTAAATTTGCATCAAAAATATAATTTAAATACTATTTTCTTTTTTTTAATTGGCGATTATGGTAGATATGATAGAAGTATTAATTATTTAAAAACAGATTTTCAAAAATTAATTAAGACATTATCTGCATCGTTCCAAATTGGTCTTCATACTTCTTTTAGATCTATTAAAGAGAATAGACAGGTTGGTGTTGAGTTAAATAGATTACAGGGTATTCTGAATAATAATGTGATAATTAACCGTCAACATTTTTTATTGCTAAATATACCTCATAATTATAGAAATTTTATTAATTATGGTATTCAATATGATTTTAGTATGGGTTATCCAACTCATCCTGGTTTTCGTGCTGGAACCTCAAATAGTTTTTATTTTTTTGATTTAGATCAGAATAAAATTACGAATTTATTGATCCATCCATTTAGTATAATGGATATTGCTTTGCAGAAGTATTGTGATCTAAAACCAAAGGAGGCTTTAACAGTAATTAAGAATATAATTATTAATACTAAATTAGTAAAAGGAACATTTATTTCGATTTGGCATAATGAGTCTTTAAGCGGTTATGGTAATTGGATAGGTTGGGAGTTTGTCTACGAAGAAATGTTAAAATTTATTGCCGATGCAGACGATTAGATTTATAAATAATAAATTTATTGATAAAAACAAGTGGGATAACTGTATTAGTCATGCTTTCAATTGTAGAATTTATGGATTTTCATGGTACTTAGATATAGTTTGTAAGAATTGGGAGGGCGTTGTATATGGTGATTATGAGTTGGTCTTTCCTGTTGTTTATAAAAAAGTATTTTTTTTAAAATTTATTTATCATCCTTTTTTTTGCCAACAATTAGGCCCATTTTGTTCTCAATCCAATTTAGAAAATAATCAAAAAGCAGTTTTTTTGATTTTAGAATCCATTTGTAATAGGTATAGTCGATTTGATTGTGCAATTACTTTTTCAATGTCTACTATTATAAAAAGTATTGTAGATACGCAAAAATTACCATTGAAAATTATTGATAGAGTTAATTTAGAATTAGATTTAAAAAATTCGTATAATAATCTTATATCTTGTTATAGTTATAATCATAAGCGTAATCTAAAGTCAGATATTAGTTCTTATAGTTGGGATATTAGAAAAATTACTACAGAAGATGAAGGATATATAAACGAGTTTTTATCGCTACATAAAAATTATATATCTGTTAAAGCGGGATTGAAATCACAAAACTATCAGGTAATTAAAACCTTAATCTTATCATGTGCCAAAAAAAACATCGGGTTATTGATTGGATTAAGGAATAATGCTTCAAAATTAGTATCATGTGCTTTTTTTGTCTCAGATCATCATAAAGATATTTTATTATTTAATGCTTCTGCTAATGAACAGAAGATTAATCATATGATTTTTATTATCGATAGATATATTAAAATGAATGCTTCAAAATCTAGGTATTTAGATTTTGAAGGATCTAATTTGCCAGGTTTAAAAAGACTGTACTCAGGCTTTGGAGCTGTAGAGAAAAACTATATACATATTAAAAAGTAATATACAGGGCTAGATAAAAATAAGCTATCAAGTCGATCTAAAAATCCTCCGTGACCTGGTAAAAAAAAACCACTTTCCTTTATTTGGTTAATTCTCTTAAATTTAGAGATTATTAAATCTCCAAAAATACTAGCTGTGCAAATCATAAGTGAAATAAACATGAAGTTAATATCAAGATGCTTTATTAGTAATTTTTGTAATAAAATACTTGTTACAAAACAGGTTATAAAACTTCCTAGTATACCTTCAATAGTTTTTTGAGGAGATATTTTACAAAATGTATGTTTTCCAAACATGCCAAAAGCATATCCACCTAGATCGCTAGACCAGACGTTTAGTACTAGTACTATTAATAGAAAATCACCTTGTTCAATATTTTTTAACTTTATTAAGATCAACCATGTTATTATTACATACATGACTAAAATACAACATAACCATTTTGTTGAATTAATTTTTATAATTTCATAGATTGATCCAAATAACAATAAACTTATTGTTACGTAAAAGGGCCAGTTTCTTGCTTCTAGTATTATGTAAAAAAAACAAATTGCGTAAGTAATACCGGAGATAATTCTAATAACATTATTATGTAATTTCAAATTTTTTATATCAGTTTTTGATCTTGAAAGTCTTCGATTAACAAAACACTAATATTTTTTATATTACCCTCTAATATATTGTTATTGTTATGCTCGCGGCTACTTGCAATTGTTGTGATGGTGGAAGGTAGATTGTCAATATATCTTGTGTTAATGCCAGACATTGCATCATTTAAGTTTTTAACAATTTGAGATGTATAAGCTACAACGATATGTTCTTTAGGTAAATTCTTAATGGCATTTGATCCTAATTGTTTTGAAGATAACATGATTTTTCCGTGGTGTGCAATAAGATACTCACAAGAAGATATAATTGCATCACAGGAAGTGTAATTTTCACTATTATATTCTATGTCTGATTTCTCAAGTAAATTTTGAAGTCTTTGTTCAGTGCAATAAATAGTATTTATTTTTAGCTTTTTATTTAAAGCCTGCATTGTTTTAATTAAATTTTCTTTTTTATCGCAATAAAAAAAAATTCCGTTATTTTGAATTAATTTCTTGGCAAAGATAACGTCTACAGGATCATCTTTTGAAACTTCTAGGTTATTTGCCTCATATGCGTTAGTGCTGTCATTCTTAGTGATGCCAGCAACTATTTTTAATCTATCAATGAAACTCATTATTTTCTTAACTTGTTTATGTTAATTTTTTCTACTTCTTTCCATTTTCTTTTTCCTAAAACCTTTTCTAAGTCTTCTTTAAAGATAACTTCTTTTTTTAAAAGTAACTGCGCTAGCTGAATAAGAGATTCTTTATACTTTGTTAAAACTTTTTTCGCACGCTTATATTCTTCTTCAATTATTTTTTTAATTTCCTCGTCAATTGTTTTAGCAGTATGTTCACTGTAGGGTTTGTTAAAATAGGATTGTTCTCCTGAAGAGTCATAATATGTAATATTTCCAATTTTTTTGTTAAAGCCATAAATTAAAACCATGGCTTTCGCTTGTTTTGAGACTTTTTCTAGGTCACTTAGAGCACCTGTAGAAATTTTATTATAAATTAATTCTTCAGCGGCCCTACCTCCAAGTGTTGCACACATTTCATCTAGAATTTGTTCAATTCTTGTGATTTGACGCTCATCTGGCAAGTACCATGCTGCCCCTAATGACTTACCTCTAGGAACGATAGTAACTTTGACTAATGGTGAGGCATGTTGTAACATCCAACTTACTATTGCGTGACCAGATTCGTGAAAAGCAATAATTTCTCTTTCTTCTAGAGTCATTAACTTATTTTTTCTTTCTACTCCACCCACAATTCGGTCAACGGCATCAAGAAAATCTATTTTTGAGATATTTTTTTTATTTTTTCTTGCTGCAATTAATGCAGCTTCATTGCAAAGATTAGCAATATCTGCACCACTAAAACCAGGTGTTTGTTTTGAAAGAAAATCTAAATCAAGTTGTTTGTTGATCTTTAAGTTACTTGTATGTACTTTAAATATCTCTTTTCTCTCGGATAATTCAGGGAGGTCAATGTAAATTTGTCTATCAAAACGCCCTGCTCTTACAAGTGCTTTATCTAGGACATCAGCTCTATTTGTTGCAGCTATAACAATTACATGATGGTCTGTTCCAAACCCATCCATTTCGGTTAGTAGTTGATTTAATGTATTTTCTCTTTCATCATTAGATCCTGTCATTTGATTTTTGCCTCTACTTCTTCCAATGGCATCTATCTCATCAATAAAAATAATGGATGGTGATTTGCTTTTGGCATTTTTAAATAAATCTCTAACGCGTGAGGCACCTACTCCGACAAACATTTCTACAAAATCAGAGCCACTCAATGAGAAAAAAGGCACTTTTGCTTCACCTGCAACGGCCTTAGCTAGTAATGTTTTTCCGGTTCCTGGAGGACCAACTAACAGTACTCCTTTAGGAATTTTTCCACCTAATGATGTATACTTGCGAGGATTTTTTAGGAAATCTACAATTTCTTTTACCTCTTCTTTTGCTCCCTCCAATCCTGCTACATCTTTAAATGTTACTTTTTGTTTTGTGTCTTTGTCAAATAGTTCTGCTTTAGATTTTCCGATATTAAAAATGCCACTTCCAGGTGCATTACCTCCACTCATCCTACGCATAATGAATAACCAAATAAGTAACATGATAGCTATTGGTATGATCCAGCCTAGCATTTCTCCGAAAACATCTTTTCTCATATCAACATCAGGAAAAATATGTTTTTCGTCAGGTGTATCATTTTTTTTGTAGAACTCTTTTAAATCATTTTCAAATTGCTCACCACTCGTTATATTAAAGTAATAATTAGGGCCAAACTTATTTCCGATTGTTTGTTTGTTTGTTCTTCTATGTGTTTCCTCATTTAGTTTTTCAGACCTTATGTATACTTCTACAAATTCGTTATTGACGATAGTAACTTTTTCGACATCATCATCAATTAAAAACTCTGTAAAAAATTGTTTTTTAGTTGTTTTTTGAACTGGATTTGAAAATGCATTAAATATCTGTATTGATATAAAGAATATAGCTATTGCAGCATAAATCCAGTAGAAGTTAAAATTATTATTTGTTTTTTTTTGTTTCAATTTTTATATTTTTTTATGATTGTATCTCCCCATAGATCTTCTATTTGATAGTGTTGTCTAGTTTCTGCTTTTAATATATGTATTACAATATCAACATAATCTAGTAATCTCCAATTAGAACCTCGACCTTCATCTTTCCATTTTTTAATATTTAATTGTTTTAAAAGCAAGTCTTCAATGTTATTTGCTATTGCATTAATTTGTGTTTTTGATTGAGCACTACATATTACAAAAAATAAGCATGGTGAGTTTGCGTTATTTTGAAAATCTAGTGTAATAATATCTTTTCCTTTTTTGTCTTTAATTCCTTCAACAATCAAAGTTATGTTTTTATTTTTTTCAATTGATCGAATTGTATTATTATTTTTTAAATTAATGGTAACAAAAATATAATTTTAATTAGTAAACATAAATTTATCTTATGCATATTCTATGAATTTGTTTAAAAAAATACTTTATTTTGATTTATTAGATTCGACTAACGATCATCTTATTAATCTACATAAGAATTTTGGTATTTCAATTCCGCTGGTTGTTGTTGCTGATAAGCAGGTTAAAGGCAAAGGTCAGATTGGCAAAAAATGGTTTTCAGATATTGGAAGTTTAACATTTAGTTTTTCTATTAATGTAACTAATTTAATTTCTGAATGGCACTTGAGTATGATTACTAGTTTAGCTATTGTTCGAGTATTAGACAATATTGGTGTAAAGACTTCTATTAAATACCCTAATGATATTATAGTAAATAATCAAAAAATTTCAGGCATTTTAACAGAGGTTATTTCTATTAATTCGCACAAGTATTGTATTGTGGGTGTTGGCCTTAATGTAAATAATTTATTATTCCCTCAAGATATCCCATATGCAGTTTCAATCAATAATTTGGTAAATAAAAATTTTGAAAAAAATCAAATTTTAAAAGACATTTTACTATCTGTTGAGTCTATCTTTTTAGCGAAAAATGTAACCAGTTTATATATGAGTTCATTGTATGGTACAAGGAAACATGTCCTGTGTAATTATAACAACTCTAAAACATATGTTAAAATTTTAAGTATTACTAAGAAAGGTTTTTTAACAATTTTGATGAGAGATCAGTCTATTATTACCGTCAGTCATGCTGATATTCAATTTTTAATTGAATAATTAATGATTAGAATTTTGCCAATTACTTAGTATATTTTTTTCATCCTCATTAATTAAGTTGTTGTCAATCGCTACGTTGATTAAGGTGGAGTAATTACATAATGAAAAACAAGGTACGTTCAGGTAATCTTTATTAAATATTTCATATGTAAAAATTGACCCTAATCCAATTACTTTAGATTCACTCTGTTCAATAGCTTCAATAGCTTTCAAACTACTTTTACCTGTACTAATAAGATCTTCAATCACGATCACATTACTTCCTTTTTTAAGGTTGCCTTCTATTTGATTTTGTCTTCCATGACTTTTTGCTGAATCTCGCACATATATAAAAGGTAAATTAAGTTTAGAAGCAATTAACATTCCATGAGCGATAGCTCCTGTTGCTACGCCTGCAATATAGTCAATAGATTTAAAATTATTAATTATTTGATTGCAGAATAATTTTACAATAAATTCACGTTCATGTACATGGGATAAAATTAGTCTGTTATCACAATAAATTGGTGATTTTTTTCCGGAAGACCATGTGAAAAAATTAGAAGGTTGTAATTTTACTGCATTAATCTTTAATAAAATTTTCGCAACCTTCTCAGAATCTTTAATATTTAATATCATGTGTCAAAGTTATAAAGTTTTTATTAATAATTTTTTTATTCTTTTTATAGAGTCGGATAAAAGTCTAAATAATAGAATTTTTAAAAATTACAAATTTATTAATTCTTACAAAGAATTAATCAGTTATTTAATGTTAAATAATTATATTATTAATTGTAATATCATTCTTTTTTCCAGTAATGTTAAAAGTTTAATTAATCTATTTAAATCACATTTTTTAGTATTATATGCATCAGGGGGCATTGTTGTTAATAAACAAAATCAACTATTAATGATAAAAAAAAATAACATTTGGGATTTGCCTAAAGGAAAAGTTGATTTTTCTGAAAGTTATAAGAGTGCTGCGCTAAGGGAAGTTCATGAAGAAACAAATGTCAAATGTGTAATTATTAATCAGGATATTTATTGTACAAGTCATATTTATAGGGACGATTATACCAACAATCAATTAGTTTTAAAAATAACATATTGGTTTCCGATGTCTTTAATTAGCACCGGGGTATTAAAGCCACAAAAGTCGGAAGGTATCACATCTGTAGTATGGGTGTGTCTTAATACAGAATTTAAGAAAGACACATATGCTTCTATAATTGATTTGTTAAAGAATCAGATTGAATTAATATAGTTGATAATGTTGTTTGGTAGAAATTTCTCAAGAGATCCTTTGTGTCTAATTACGTCTTTGACTATACTAGATGATAGGAATTGGTATTCCTTGCTACTGTCGAAGTAAATAGTTTCAATATTTTCATTCATTGTATTATTTGCTAATGCAATATTCTTTTCATATTCCAAGTCTAAATGATTCCGGATTCCTCTAATAATTATTCTAGTATTATTTTTTTCACAGAATTGAACAGTTAGTCCATCATAAGATTTTATTATGACTCGAGAGTTGTCTTTGAAAACTGTATTAATCATTTTGATGCGATCTTGGATGCTAAACATATATTCTTTTTTTTTATTAGCTCCAATAGCAATAATGATATTGTCAAATATTTTTAATGCACGATGTACAATATCAACATGACCGTTGGTAATTGGGTCAAAACTCCCAGGAAATATGGCGAAATTATTTTTCATTATTGAAAAAGGTAAAATTAACACTTCCATACTTTCTTGTATCATACAAGAATGGACTGTTATCAAATTTAATAAATTTTGAATGTTCAATGATAAGTATTCCGTTGTGATTTAGAATATTTTTACTAAATACTAATTCAATTATTTGATTATAGTCACTTTGATTGTATTTGTAAGGCGGGTCAGCAAAAATGATGTCAAACTTTTGAGTTGTTTTATTTAAGTATTTTTTGACTATTCCTGTTTTGATATTAAGATTTATCATGTTCAGTTTAGATTTTATTTTTTTTATGAATCTAGTGCAATTAATATTTTTTTCAATTGAAGTTACTTGATAACATCCCCTAGATATAAACTCATAACTAATGTTACCTGAACCTGCAAATAAATCTAGTGTTGAAGTTTTATTAAAATCATACATATTATTAAGTATGTTAAATAAACTTTCTTTTGCAAAGTCTGTTGTAGGTCTTATGTTTAGCTGAGTGAATTCTATGCGACGATTTTTATATTCTCCAGAAACTATTCGCATATTAATTGGCTAAATAGGTTGTGGTTTTGGTAAGATCTATTTTTTATAATTGAATCTTTATATAAAAAATGGGTTGGTCTATTTATAAATTTTATTGTAATATATTTTTTTATTGTTTCAATTAAAATATGATCGGGGTTTAATTCACTGGTTATATTAATAGCATTTTTTTCAGTTTCAAAATCAAGATTATTTATGCAGTTCATAAAATAGTAAACAAAATCATTTGTATTACGAAATTCAAATTTATTATAAAATTCTAATTGTTTATTATTGACTAGTGTCATGTGAAAATTATAAGCATTAATTTGAACATACAGCTCTTTTGTTTTTTTATTTAAATTAATAGCGTAGTCAATAAAAATTGAACTAAAGGGTTTGATTTTTATTTTTTGAAAATAATTTTTTAATAAGTCCATTAATTCATGATTTACACTTGAGATGGAGTAGCAATCTGTAAATTGTTGTTTAGAATAATAACATGTATTATCTTGGTTTTTATTAGATGTTAAATCAATATATTTTTCAATATACTTTTCTTCAAATAAGACTTCAGGGATCAAGGTAGATGGGCCTAGGTCAATGGCTAGCAATGTAGTGGGATATTTTTTATTTAAATGTTGGTTGGCATTAATAATTGACTGAATCTCCTCATTTATGTTGTTATTGTAATTTAGATTTTTTTCTTCAACAATTTCAAAACAATTATTATCGGTATTAAAAATAGAATAGCTAAACTTTGTACTATCTAAATACAAGACTAGTTTCAAATTACCGGTCAATTCTTTTAATGGATTATTGCCAGTTTCCATTTAAGTTTGCTTCAACTGTTGATCCAATAATTAATGTATTTTGTGGATCATAAGGGTTGGGATCTCTGGCTTCAAATACAGGTACATCAATTTTAGATTTATTAATCACACCTGCTCTCATGACAAATTGATCTTTGTTTAAGGGGGGTACAAATGCTAAAGAATCTATTGGGTAACCATTTTTAAACAATGAATCTAATACACTAACTTTTCCTAGTGTATCAAGTAGTGTCGTGTCTTTAAATTGCATTTCACGATAAACGGTATTGTAGTATTGTATTAATGTATCTGTTTTTTGTATCAATACAAAAGAATCAAGTTTGACAAAAGAAATTAAGTCGTCAAAACTATTTGTAAATTGTCCATTTTTTTCTTTAAATGCCAATTGTGCACTTCTAATATCAATGAGTTTTTCTTTAATAAAATTATATCTATAGTTCTTTTCTTTTTCAAATTGAATGGGTTCAATGATAATTTTTGTCAACCACCCTGCAAGAGATAATATTAATAAAGGTAGCATGATTTGTAAGGGTCGTTTATATGCTTCATATAACGAGATCACGGATAATATAATTTTATTTTTATACTCAATAATTGTAGATATAAATTTGGAGGCCATAACAATAAAAATTTTTCGTATTTCAAATCTACAATTTTTTACCAAATAATTGTATGATATCTTTTGAAACATCGCTTTGGCGTCATTTTGTTAATGACTATTACTATAGTTTTTCCTATTTAATAATTTTATTTAAATTTGCCAATTAATTTTTTAATATAAGATGTATGGCTAAAGGTAAAATTAAAGTTCAAGCTGATAATATTTTTCCAATTATAAAAAAGTTTCTATATACTGATCAAGAAATTTTTTTAAGAGAATTGGTTTCCAATGCTGTTGATGCAACAACAAAACTGAAAAAACTATCATCTATTGGAGAGGTAAAAGGAGACTTGGGAGATTTGAAAATCGAAATTGTTTTGAATAAAGAAGATAAGACAATTTCTATTATTGATAAAGGAATAGGAATGACTTCAGATGAAGTAAAACAATATATTAATCAAGTTGCTTTTTCAGGGGCTGAAGATTTTATAAAAAAATATGATGACAAAGATGATAAGTCGGGTATTATTGGTCATTTTGGGCTCGGTTTTTATTCAGCTTTTATGGTTGCAGAGAGAGTTCAAATTCGAACAAAATCACATATTAATAATACTAAAGCATGTTCTTGGGAATGTGATGGGAGTCCTGAGTATGTATTAAAAGACATTGACAAAAATGATAGAGGTACAGAAATTGTTTTATTTATTTCCGAAGATGCAAATGAGTATTTGGAAGATGCTAAAATATCAAATTTATTAAACAAGTATTGCAAATTCTTACCAGTTGAAATCAAATTTGGTACGACAACTAAAAAAGAAAAAAATGATAAAGATGAAGATGTGGAATTTGTAGAGGATAATATCATTAATAATCCGAAACCTGCATGGACGATTCCTCCCAAGCAACTAAAACCTCAAGATTACAAGGATTTTTTTAGAGAATTATATCCTTTTAATTTTGAAGAAGCATTGTTTCACATACATTTGAATGTTGATTTCCCGTTTGAATTAACAGGTATATTGTATTTTCCTAAAATCAATCCATCTATGGATTTGAATAAACAAAAAATACAATTGTATTGCAATCAAGTTTTTGTCACTGACTCTTTAGAGGGAGTTGTTCCAGATTTTTTAGCCTTGTTGCAGGGTGTAATTGACTCTCCGGACATTCCGTTAAATGTATCTAGATCTGCTCTTCAAAGTGATGCAAATGTCAAAAAGATTTCTAGTCATATAAGTAAAAAGGTTTCCGGTCGATTAAATGATATGTTTAAAAAAGATCGTGCAGATTTTGAAAGCAAATGGACAGACATGAATATTATTGTTGAATATGGTATGCTTTCTGATGAAAAATTTTATGATCGTTCACAAGATTTTGCATTGTATAAAACAGTTGGCAATAAGTTTTATACTATGTCAGAATTTACAGAATTGATAAAGGAAAATCAAAAAAACAAAGATAATAAGATTGTGTATCTATATACTAATAATCCAGATACTCAACATATGTATATCTCTAAAGCTACAGAGAAAAATTATCAGGTTCTTGTGTTGGACAGTCCGATTGTATCACATGTAATACAAAAATTAGAGTCAAAGTTAGATAATGCTTCATTTGTACGTGTAGATAGTGATATAGTTGACAATTTAATTAAACAAGATTCAAAAATTGAATCCGTGTTATCTGAAAAGGAACAAGAAAAAATTAAATCTTTGTTTGAAAAATGTTTAGGCAAAGAAGGTTTCGTAGTTTCTCTACAGCCTTTGAGCCCTGATTCACCTGCAATTGCTATTACTCAGGCTGAGTTTATGCGAAGAATGAAGGAAATGAGTATGACAGGAGGAGGGGGTATGATGGGAATGGGTGCTATGCCTGATTCATTTAATGTGATTATTAACTCAAATCATAAGTTAATTGACAAAATTCAAAAAATGAAAGGCAAAAAACAAACCTCATTGGTGCAACAGGCAATAGACTTAGCTTTATTGTCTCAAAACTTACTTAAAGGAGAGAGCTTGACAAAGTACATAGATAATTGTTTCAGCGGTTTATCTAATTAAACAATAGGGCCTGATCCTATGAGTATGGCATTTTTATACCAAGCTGCAAATTGACCTTTAGCAATTGCTCGTTGTTTTGTTTGAAAAATTATGTAAAGATGTTCTTTTTTAATTTTTAATATTGCTTTTTGTAGCGGCTGTCTATGGCGAATACGAACCATGTACTCATTAGAAGATTGTGATTTGATCTGTGAATTATCTATAAGCCAATTTGTTTTTTTTGCGTCAATTTTCAAATTTTTTCTAAATAATCCAGGATGATTATCGCCCATGCCAACATATACGACATTGTCTTTTACATCTATTCGTAAAACGAATAATGGTTCTTTTTTTCCTCCAACACTTAATCCTTTTCTTTGTCCAATAGTGTAATTGTGAGCCCCGTTATGTGTTCCTATTTTTTCACCATCACTAGGTGTATATGTGTATTCGTCTCCGAGCGCTATTTGTTTTTGATAAATTTTAGATTTTTTATCAATTTCAATTATGTTGCCTTTTTTGCTAGTTATTTTATTTTGTAGAAAAACAGGTAATTTAATTTTTCCTACAAAACACAAGCCTTGGGAGTCTTTTTTATTTGCTGTGATTAGATTGTTTTGAATTGCGATTTGTCGAACTTCTTTTTTGGTTAAGTGGCCTATTGGGAATAGTATTTTACTTAATTGTTTTTGTGTTATTTGGCACAAAAAATAACTTTGATCCTTTAATTGATCTTTTCCTTGTTTTAGATAATATAGTCCGTTTTTTCTTTCTTTGATACAATAATGTCCTGTCGCGATAAAATCTGCGTTTAATTGCATCGCATATTTTAAGAAAACATCAAATTTAATTTCTTTATTGCATAATATATCTGGATTTGGTGTTACGCCTCGCTTGTATTCTGCAATCATATAGTCAATAATTCGCTTTTTATATTCTTTACTTAGATCAACTATTTGGAATGGAATATTTAAATGATTAGAAATTTGGAGCGCGTCATTGCTGTCAGTAATCCAGGGACATTCATTATTAATTGTAAGTGAATTGTCATGCCAGTTGCGCATGAATAAGGCAATTAGGTTATATCCAGCATTTTTTAAAAGAAGAGCCGAAACGCTGGAGTCTACACCTCCTGACAATGCAATTACAACAGTTTTTTTTTTCATTATTTATTGTATACATCTAAATTATATATAATTTTATTTTAATCAAGTTTTATATTATATAATAATAATAATTAACTTTAGGTTGTTGTATAATTTATTAAAATCCTAAATAGTATGTTTAAAAGAATCTTGTTATTTTTTGTTTTATTGTGTTTTTTTTCCTGCAAGGAAACAGTTTTTAATTCTGGATTAGAAAACAGAGTAACTGCTGTAATTGACTTTTCTCCTGAATTATATGATCAAAAAATTGACTTTACTTCTGATGATCAAGTCGAAAATTGTGGTAATAGTGATGTTTTTTATGTAGATGAAATTGCTGATGGTTCCATTGATAATAAAATATTCAAACTAACTTTAGATGCTCGAGATTTTTTTAAAAGTGAGAATAATTGCAATCAATATGATTGGTATACTACAACTAATGAAGAAGTGGATCATGAATTGCAGATTATTGCTTTTGTCGAAGAAATTCAAGAAAATATGTATGTGGCAGGTAGTCAGTACCTGTATCTTGATAATTATCCCACTAATGCTATGCTAGCTACTTATAAATTAAAAAAGAATGCAGATGAATATGATAACAATGGTTTGGGTATTGATTATTATGGCTTTAATGCAGAAATGGATATTCAAGATTTAGACTTTGCAACTGGAACAGTTTCAGGTACTTTTAGTGCAACTTTATATAGGGCTACTGCGGTTTCAGATCCTTCTAATTACATGGGAGTAGATGGGGTAGATGCTGATTTGTTCAATCCTGGTATTGCTGATTTTATTGAGGATATTGAATTAGTTGATTCTATTAGAATTGAAAATGGTGTGTTTCAAAGAATTACTTTAATCAATAACTCTTCTTACTAATTAGTTTCTTGCATAATTCTAATAATACCATTTGAGTCAAAATCAGATCTCATGTTAAATTCTTTTTTAACTCCATTGTCGTATTCTAATCGAACTGCTGCGGTATTTGGAGGAATTTCTCCTAAATTTTCTGCATGAAAGATAATTTCATTTGTTTGATTTATTCTTAGGGGTAGTAAAATAGTTTTTTCTTCTTTACTTAGCCAGTGTTCTTTAAGGACCCACTTCCCATTAAAGTTTATTGACAATGTATCTCCATCTATTTTTTCATCATCCCATATATTAATCATGATGTACTTTGATGAAACTGTAAATATTTTTTCATCTTCTAGTTTTCTTTCTTGGATTACAAGAGGCGTGAAGTCTACTTCTTGTACCTTCATTAATCTATGTCGTTCATGTATGTCGGCACTTATTAAAAATCTTTGATCTATGCTAGATAAAAATGTATTAACTACAATCATATTGTCACTATATTTTTGTTCTAGTTTAATTTCTTTTAAATTGATTACAAGAGGCCGATCATTATAATATCCAGATAGAATTATTTCAGAATGTTTATTCATTAATAATTTATTATATGCATTTTTGGCTCTTATCTCTGTAAGCACTTTTTTATCATTAAAATCCCAATAACTAATTATGCCATTTTCACTCCAAGATATTAATGTGTCCCCCGAGTATATGTCTATTTTAGAAAAGTGACTACTATACGGATTTTGAAGTTCATTTATAATGCTCCCATCTTTTAGTGATATTTTTTTAATTGAAACTTTGTCGCAGGTTATTAAACTATTATTGTCTTCAGCAAGTATTGCATCACTAATTGGTTGATTTAGATTAGCAATGACTGAAGTTTCATTATGGTTAATTTTCTTTTTTAGTATTGTTCCCTTTTCGGTAAATATAAAGTAGCTATTGTCTTTATTGCTAAAAATTGCAAGAGTAGGATTTTCATTAATTCTAACAGAGTCAATTAATCTATTAGAATAAAATGACCACATTTTAATTGTTGAGTCTTTTGAGCAAGTTAGAAATTGATCTTTTTTGTTGTGGAATGATATGTTGTTAATGGGTTGGTTATGAGCATTTATAGTTTTAATTAATTTTTGTTTTTTTAGGTCCCATAAATTAACCCCACCATTATAGTTTCCGCTCATAATTAATTTAGGGTTTGGCGTGAATGAAATGATTTCAGATTTTTCTGTGTAACCAATAAAAGATTCTATTAATTCGATTTTTTGAGCATTAACCAAAATACAAAATAAAAGAAGACTATATAAAATGGATTTTTTCATATTTTGTCAAAAATATATAATTATTTTATTATGAATAATGAGCGCACGGTTTTTTATAATTATATTTTTGTAAAAAAAAACTAAAATAACACATATTTGGTATAGTATTTGCTAGTTATATAATTAATATGATTTAATAGGATAAATGATTAAAGTCAAGATTATTATTTTTTTTGTTTTATTTGCTTCTAATTTAAAAGCTCAATTAGATGTTTATTCTTTGTCAAATAATGACAATGATTTACAGACATTACTTTCTGAAGAAGTATTTGGATGTGATGTCAATATTAATAATTTATCATATGTTGGGAATATTCAGGCAATAGGAGGTTTTAGTTATTTAATGGAAAATGTAACATGTGATATAGGCTTTGGCTTAGATAGGGGCTTAATTATGACAACGGGTGATATTAATAATGCTGTTGGACCTAATAATGATAGTGATTCTGGGCAAGCATGGAATGAAGAATACGAAGATGATTTTTTACACAATTATTTAGTTGATGCGAACTTAATTACACCAAGTGTTAATTTATATGATGCCTGCGTAGTGGAATTTGACATATCTTCTGATTCATTCTTTTCCATTGATTTTGAAGTTGTTTTTGGCTCGGAAGAATATACTGAATGGATGAACCCATTTTACACAGATGCATTTTGTTTTTTTGTAAGTGAAATTAGTGAAGATATTGATCCATTATTTGATTCTAATCCAGTTAATATTATGGAAACAGGTTATATAATTAATAATATACCATCTATTAATTCAACAAATTATTGTGAAATTGAATCACATCCTATAGCTCCTTGGACTATACGGCCTTATTCACAGGTTTTTGGTATGCCTGGCATAAATGAATGTTTATACATCGATAATCAATCTGGTTATAATTGTGATGAACTTGGCTATGATGGATATACAATTCCGATGTTATTTAATTTTACGATGGTCCCATCCGCAACTTACCATGTTAAAATGGTTATTATTGATGGGGTTTCGGAGTCTTGGGCTGGGCTTGACTCTGGAGTTTTTATTAAAAAAAGTAATCTTAATACTTCTAATTTATTTGATTTTACCTGGAGTGATCCAGAATATAATAGTGAAGGAGCTATGGTAACATTTAATAATATATCTTCTAGTTTAAATAATGTTTATTTATGGGATTTTAACAGTGATGGAGTTATAGATTCAACTGATCCTAATCCCACGTATTTATTTCAAGAGTCAGGTTCTTATGTCGTAACTCTACAGGTGGAGAGCGGCTGTAATGGTATAATTGAAACTATTTCATATGATTTGATTGTTGATAGTTTAGATATGTTTAGTTTACATGATATGCCAAATTCAGGCTTTTCTTTATATCCAAATCCTGCACATGATGAGTTACATATATCTGGCCCTAGTAATATAGAAAATTATTTTATTGAACTTGTTGACATGTCAGGTAGAATACTTCATAGAATTAATGGTTTTGGTTCTCAGAGTCTTTACACTATAGATATATCACATATTGAATCAGGTGTATATTATTTGCGTATTAATAATCATGTTAATCAAAATATTTTTTATGAAAAGATATGTGTTTTATAGATATTAATTGACAAACTTTTTTATATTTAGAATGATTATTCTAGAACAATGTATTATGAGTAGAGCAGTATATATTTTATCGTTAGTTTTTTTGAACATTTATTGTGTTTTTGCACAAGAAAAAATTTTACCAAAGGGCTTTTTTGAAACTGAAAAACAACAAATGGATTTATATTTATATAATGTTGAATTAAATAATAGTGTTATTACAGACCCCCCCTCTTTTAATGTCCGTACTATGGCAGAGTGGGAAGAGATACAGGCATTAACTATTGCTTGGGAAGGCTTTGAGCCTATTTTAACAGAGATTGTTAGAAATGCCGTTGATCAATGTAAAGTTATCATTGCATGTGATAGTCCTGCTCAAGTAGAAAGTTATTTAGAGAATAGTAATGTGGAAACTTCTAATGTTGAGTACTTAAATATTGAAACTAATAGTATTTGGATGCGAGATTATGGACAAAATACGATATATAAGAATGATGTTGATTCCTTATATTTAGTT
>CEWO01199257.1_pt1 | contig 20070 bp, 27 predicted proteins | sample 361561 | NCBI WGS metagenome assembly CEWO01 (sample SAMEA2623627, study PRJEB7988) | marine metagenome | isolation source: saline water (ENVO:00002010), including
AAACAATTCCTAAATTTTTTCTATCTAACATTTTATAAAGGTCGAGCAAGCCCACCATCTCTTCTAATTCTCCAGAAGTGGACAGCCATAAATACTGTTGTCAAAAGTGGTAAGCCAATAACATGCAAAGTATAGAATCTAATAAGCGCATTTGCGCCCACCTCATAACCACCAATCAAAATAAATCGATTTGCTTCACCAAATAATGGAGCAGAACCAACCATCTGTGTCCCTACAGTAATAGCCCAAAAAGCTAACTCATCCCATGGCAATAAATATCCAGTAAATGAAAGCAAAAGAGTCAATACTAATAAAATGACTCCAACAACCCAATTAAACTCTCTTGGCGGCTTGTAAGAACCAGTATAAAAAACTCGCATCATATGCATAAAAACTAACAGAACCATTGCGTGTGCCATCCATCGATGTAAGTTTCTCATTAAGAAACCAAAGCGAACTTCTGATTGAATAGCTTGCATATCCTCATATGCACGCTCAACAGAAGGAACATAATAAAACATCAATAATACACCTGTAATTGTTAAACCAAGAAACATAAAAAATGATAATCCGCCTAAACAGAAAGTGTGAGTAATTTTAACATGAGTTCGATTTATTCTAGTAGGATGCAAATGTAAGAAGACATTTGTTGCAACCATTAACATTTGATTTCTTGGAGTATTTGGATATCCAGAACGAATGATCGATTTAACTACACGACCATTCATAATATAGTCATAAATTCTTTCTTCAAGTGGCTTTTTTGTAGGTCGTTCTACAGTCATTTTTTCCAAACTTCAAATGTTGCTTCTTATTAAAGCAAACTTATACTAACTGATTCAATACTTACATTCAGCAAACAAGGGTGAATTTTTTTATTGATGATTTTTATATTTTCCACCAATTGCCGAGTAACACCATAACACCTAAAGAACCGAATATAGTGACTAGTACGCCAACTAATTCAAGTGTCTCTCCGACTTCACCGAACATATTGTTCACCTTTTCATTTCTGCTTAATGTTAATAAAGTAACTGAATATAATCAATGATCTTATCGAGATTATATTTCAGATATTTTATTTATTAATAGAATAAAAATTAGTTAATTTTACTATTTTCTTTATTAGCGGCAAAATCATTTTGAATCTAAGTGGAGAATCTTCTGTAAAATCTTTAAAATGCGAGGTTTCATATATATTAAAGCCTTTATGTGCAGCACAAAATAAAATCTCTAAATCTAGATAAAGACCATCCATAGACAATGCTGCAAAATCTGACTCTACAAATCTTTCATCAATGGCTTTAATAGAAAATTGAATATCTTTGAATCGATAAGAATAAAAAACTTTACAAAATTTTATAATTAACTGTTTAATAAATCTTTTTCTTGTATCTTCAGTAAAAATTGAAGAATCATAAGACTGAGATGCAAAAGAAATATCATATTTCCCTATAGAAATAGGCTTTATAACATCTAGTATAATTTCAATATTATCCAATAAGTTAATATCTAGATATACATAGATATCGCTTTTAATATTCAAAAAAACATTTTTAATTATGAAACCATCATTTGCTACATGCATTTTATAGATACTGATTAAACTATTATTGTTTTTTAAATTAAATTTTTCTATTTCTTCACAGGCATAGCTGTTTTCATATGTAGCAAATATAATCTCCCAATCATAAATTTTATTATCCGTATATAAATCATTAATATTAGTTAAAAAATCTTGTGTTAATGAACTACGTTTATTGAGAGAAATAACTAAGGCAACTTTTTTCACTTAGACTCCAAATGAAAAATAATTAATGTCTGAAATGACGGATACCAGTATGATAAAGACTAATTCCATATTTTTTTACAGTCTGAATAGTTTCTTCGTCTCGTATAGAGCCTCCCGGTTGAACAATCCCATCAATGCCAGCTTTAGCTGCTAATTCAACTGAATCTGGAAAAGGGAAGAATGCATCAGAAGCTAATAACCCACTAGTAACATTTTCACCTGCTTGAAGTATTGCTAATTTCGCACTTTCAACTCTATTTGGCTGACCAGCCCCCATTCCAATTAATAAACCATTTTTTACAATAGTGATTGCATTTGATTTAACGTGCTTAACAACTTTCCAAGCAATTTTTAAATCTTTTAATTGGTTAGAATTGAGTTCTTTTCCAGAAATTAAATCGAAATTTGCCTCAGCAAAATCTATTGTTTGAGATAAAAAGCCACCCTGCACACTTATATAGTCCTTGCTAGATGATTGCCAATCGTATTTATTCATAGTTAAAATTCTTAAATCTTTTGATTTCTTTTTTAAATGCTCCAAGCCATCTGCAGTGATATCTGGTGCAATAATAATTTCAAAAAACATTTTGCTTTCATTAATGGGACTAAGTTTTTTTCTTATTGTTTCTGCAAATTCTTTATCAATTATCCTGTTCACAGCAACAATACCGCCAAATGCAGAAACAGCATCACCATTGTCTAAAGCAGCACTGTAAAGACTGCTAATGGATTCTGAACCAGCAGCAAAGCAACATGCATTAGTATGTTTGATAATTGCTACAGCAGATTCTTCAAAATCACAAACTAATTTAAATGCGGCATCTGCATCCAAAATGTTAACATAGGACATAGCTTTTCCATGGTGTTGTATAGGACCAGTGTTATCATTAATTGTTGGGTTTACTGATTCAATATTATAAAAAGCACCTAATTGATGAGGATTTTCACCGTATCTTAAATCTTGTACTTTATTTAAGGCAATAATTTTCTTATCTGGAAAAACATCTTCTTTATTTTCAAAGAATTCAGACACTAATGAATCGTATTGAGCAGTGTGTAAAAAAGTTTCTTGAGCAAGCTTCTTTTTAAAATCAAAAGAAATTTTATCTATTTTATTATTAGCATTTTTTAATTCAGCAATAACTTGTTTATAAGATTTTGGATTAGAAATAGATAAAACATATTTAAAATTTTTTGCAGATGCCCGGAGCATAGTTGGGCCGCCAATATCAATTTGTTCTACTGCTTCATCAATTGATATATTTTTATTTGCTGAGACAGTTTCTTGAAATGGATATAAATTGCATATCACGATATCAATAGATTCATAGCCAGCATCAGTCATTTCATCAGCATCCTGATTATTGTCTCGCCTGTTAAGAATTCCTGCATGTATTTTTGGATGCAAGGTTTTGACTCTGCCTCCCAATAGTTCCATATGACCAGTAAAATCAGACACTGATACAACAGGAATTCCAGATTCTTGGAGTTTCTTAAAAGTGCCTCCAGTTGCCAATAATTCATATCCTAAATCATACAATTCTCTTCCTATATAATCTAAGTCAGTTTTATCGTATACAGCTAGTAATGCCTTCATTATAAATATTTACTTTCTACATGAACGAGCTCGGCATCATTAAGATTTTTTTTAATATGCCCAAGTGGTAATAATTGACTTAACTCATCCTGATATTTAGTGCACAAATCATTATTCATAACTAAAATCATTCCGATGCCCATATTAAATATTTTAAACATTTCTGGAAAAGATAAATCCCCTTTACTCATAATGACTTCATATAAAACCGGAATTTGATAATCTTTTAAATCTACAATTGCTGTAAAATCTTTAGGAATAATTCTTTCTAAATTTAGTGCTATCCCTCCACCAGTTATATGAGCAATCCCTCTAATAAGGTCATCATCTAATGCAATATATTTATCAAGTAAATTCTTATATGACAAATGAGGTTGCATGAGCGCCTCACCTAAATTAGAATTAAGTTTTTTTTCATTCATATTTAGAATTTTGGAATCGTTTTCTATAGAACCATCTAAATTCCAAATTTTTCGTATTATAGAAAAACCATTGGTTTGCAATCCATTAGAAGGGACACCAAACAACTTATCTCCTTCAGCAATTTTCTTCCCATCAATCATATTTTCTTTCTCAACAGCACCTACTAGAAAACCAACAATATCAAAAGCTTCATTAAGATAAAGATCTGGTAAATCTGCAGTCTCACCTCCTACAAGAGCAACATTATTTTCAGAACATGCCTTAGCCATTCCTGCAACTAATTCTATCCTGTCCGCCTGTGATAACTTCGGGCCTGCTCCAATATAATCTAAAAAAAATAAAGGATCCGCCCCAGCGCACATAACATCATTTACACAATGATTAACTAAATCCTCTCCAATCATTTTAAGATTATTAGTAGATTTTGCTAATAACAATTTGGTCCCAACACCATCAGTAGAAGAAATCAATACAGGCTCTTTATATTTAGTTAAACTAAAGGCACCACCAAATGGACCAATATCTGCTAAAACATTATCATTAGAAGTTGATTTTGCTAGATTTGCATAAGCTTTTAATGTCTCATTGGCCCCATCAATATCTACACCAGCAAGTTCATAACTATCTTTCTTATTTTCTGTCATTTAATTTAACCAATCCATTTCAATTAAAATTTCATTCCATGTCTATCAGTTGTCTGTGTCTCCATTTGCATTTTATGGAATTGCAATGGAACGCTAGTCGGATAATTACCTGTAAAACAGGCTGTACAAAGAGTATCTTGATTTTGTTTAGTGGCTTGCATCGTGCTTTCTATAGAAAGATACCCTAACGAATCTGCTCCTATATGATTTTCAATTTCTTCAAGAGATTTATAATTTGCAATTAATTCTGATTTACTAGCCATATCAACTCCATAAAAACATGGATGTTTAATAGGTGGCGAAGTAATGCGCATATGCACTTCTTTTGCCCCAGCATTTCGTAACATATTTATGACTCTTGGAGTAGTCGTACCACGTACTATTGAATCATCAACAACAACTACTCTTTTTCCATCAATCATCTCTTTCAATGGATTAAATTTAAGCTGTACATTTCTTTCTCTTAGAGATTGTTCGGGTTGTATAAAAGTCCTTCCTACATATCGATTCTTCATTAAGCCTTCACCATATGGGATATTCGATTCTTCAGCATATCCTATAGCAGCGGCAATCGCTGAGTCTGGTACACCTATCACCAAATCTGCATCAACAGGATATTCTTTTGCAAGCAATTTCCCCATCATCTGCCTAACAGGATGAACTAATTGTTCATTTAAAGTAGAGTCAGGACGAGCAAAATAAATATATTCTAACAAGCAAAAGGCACTTTGACGGGGTTCTATTCCTTGCAATGGATGAATTCCTGTTTCATCGATCCGCAAAATCTCACCAGGATTTATATCTCTAACATATTCAGCACCAATATGATCTAAAGCACAGGTTTCGGAAGCAACAAACCAACCTTTATCTAATTTACCTAAAGATAAAGGTCTAATGCCGTTAGCATCACGAACGGCATAAATTGCATTTTTAACTAAAATTGTTAAAGAATATGCTCCTTCAACTTTACGCATCATATATGCAATCTTTTCTTCCCATGTTGTTCCAGTTGCATGACATATTAATTGAGTTAAAACTTCTGTATCGCTTGAAGTTTCAAAGATAACGCCTTGTTTTTCAAGTTCTAAGCGTATTATTTCTGCATTGACGATATTCCCATTATGTGCAACAGCAATATCGCCTAATTCTGATTCAACAACCAATGGCTGAGCATTAATAGAGCTACTTGAGCCTGTTGTGGAATATCTTGTATGGCCAATCGCAAAATTACCTTTTAAAGAATCAATAATTTGTTCGTCAAAGACTTGAGATACAAGGCCCATATCAGCATGTAATAGGATTTTATCATCGGAATAAGATGCTATACCAGCACATTCTTGACCACGATGTTGCAATGCATATAAGCTAAAGAAAGCTAGACGAGAAATATCCTCGTTCGGAACAAATATTCCTACAACACCACATTTTTCCCTTAGATTAGGAATCACTAGTCATCTTTCGGATAAACAAAATTATTGTTTTTATACTCCAACACCAAGGTACTAAATCTATTCATTATTCTCAATAAAATAAAAATTAAATGTTATTAACTTTTTTCAGATATAACTCTACAACCAATTGCAAGCGCAATGTCTTCTGCAATTTGATGTATTTCTTTACTAAAGTTTTCTAGTTTTGCTATTTGACTAAATTCCGAAATAATATTTTTCTTTTCATTTTCATTATTAATAATATTGATTTCAATAAGCACAAAATTATGACGATCATATTTTTCATCTGAGTCAGTAAAAACTTCTATATGTTTAACTCGATTAAAACTTAATACTTTTTCTGTACCTATTCCAAGACCAAAAAGACCTTGCTGCCATATTATTTTTTTTATACTGCTATTAATGATAGCTTTGCTTCCCCAAATTGAATAAATTAAACCCAAAATGGATAAACCTCCGAAAATTAATAATAAAAAAAATACGACTGATAAAAAAAAGAAATTTAAGCTATTACTAAATTGAGTAAGAATCCAAAAGAATAAAAGTGCAATAATGAACTGAGAAAATGCTGTTATCAGAGACTTTCTCTCTGGTTTTACAATAATTAAATTTTTTTCATAAATTATTCTAGAATGCTTTAATAAATACAATTTCTATATCCTTGATTTATTATGTTATATTAAGCTATTAATATTAATCAAAGGATAAATGGTTATGTTAGAAGAAGCAAACAATTTTTTAGCTTGCCCAGATTGTAAATCAACTTTAGAACTAACATCAAACGAAAAAAAAGATATTGAAATCATTTCTGGCACCCTACAATGTCAAAATAACTCTTGTAAAAAAATCTTTCATATCAACAATGGCATACCTAATTTTCTGGTTTAATTTGCTTCAATTGAATCACTAATTTTCCTAACACTACTTTTTTCTGAAAATGAAATTTTTTCTAATAATTCATTGACTGAATTTTGCTTAATAGGATGAACAAAATCTGGTGCAATTTCAAAAAGAGGTATCAAAACAAACGCTCTAAATATTAATCGAGGATGAGGTATGATTAAATTTTTCTCATCCATTACTATGTCATCAAAAAAAAGAATATCAATATCAATTTGTCGAGGTGAATTTTTTGTATTTTTAAGATTTCTACCCATTTTTTTTTCAATACTTTTAATTTTTTTTAGTAATGTATTAGGATCTAATAAGGTTTGTACTTTACACACAATATTGAAATAATTTGGATAATTTTCTTCATTTAAATTTTCTGACCAATGTTCAGTTTCGTAAACAGATGATATGCATTTTGATTGTTGAACATCATCATTCCAGCTTTCAATAATAATTCCAGAATCACTTAAATGAGTAATTGCATTAGATAAATTTAATTTTCTATTACCTAAATTAGATCCGAGAGATAAATATACTTTATGCATCTGAGTTACTGTTCAAACAAATGTAACTGTAATTTCTTTAACAGATGGACCTTTGTTAATTTTATAAAATCGTACATCAGGATCATCATAAGCTAAAGAAACGAGAATATAGAAAATATTTTCAAACATTGGATCAGAATCGAACGAGCCAGGAGGGAAAAAAGCCATTCTAATATCAGTTGGAGATGGTTTAGCTTCAGTTGCAACATGAGAATGATAAATTGCAAAAAGATGCTCTCCATTTTCATCTCTTGTTTTTTCTAAATTTAATTGTTGCAGCCCATCCATTTCATATCGATAAGGACTATTTGCAGTATTAGTTACTTTGTGAATACTTGATGGCTGGCCATCTTTTGAATGAATAATTCCACATGCTTCATTAGGTGCATCTTTTTTAGCATGCTCTATAATAAATTTTTTGTAATGTATAGGTATTTCTATGCTCAAAATGCAGTTCCAAAATTATGACCAAATACTACCACCATAAAACATCCTTAACATTTTCTTCAATCTCTGAATAATCTTTAGTCCATAATTGAGTTGAAAGATACTTCCAGCCACCGTCTGCAAGAATTAATACAATATTCCCTGAATCAATTCTTTCAGCAAGCATAGCAGCAGCTCTCACAACAGCTCCACAAGAAATTCCGGAAAAGATTCCGAATTCATTCATCAATTTTTTTGTAGTAGCAAAAGATGTTTCTGAATCAACAACGATTTGTCCATCTAATACATTGGAATCAAAAACAGGTGGAACGTACCCCTCTTCTAGGCTTCTAAGCCCTTGAACCAAATCATCTGGATGCGGCGCAGCTGCAATAATTTTAATATCACTATTTTTTTCTTTAAAAAATCTTCCACATCCAGTCAGAGTGCCTCCAGTTCCTAATCCGGACACAAAATGTGTGATTTCTGGCATCTGTTGAAGAATTTCAGGCCCAGTTGTTTCATAATGTGCCAAAGGATTTGCTTCATTTTCGTATTGGCAAGGATAGAACCAGTCAGGATTTTTTTCTATAAGTTCTTTAGATAAAGCAACAGCTCCATTACTACCAAGTTCACCTGGTGAATAAATGATTTCAGCACCATACGACTTTAATAATTCAAATCTTTCCTGACTTACGGATTCCGGTATAACAACTTTTAACTTATATCCTCTCATTCGAGCTTGTAATGCAAGGGCGATCCCCGTATTACCAGATGTCGGCTCAAGTATAGTTTGCCCAGGCTTTATAGTGCCATTTTTTTCTGCTGTATCAATCATATATTTAGCAATGCGATCCTTAATGGAACCAGTAGGATTTAGGCCTTCAAGTTTTGCATAAATATTAACATTTTTTTTATCAACTAGATTACTAACATCTACTAGAGGTGTTTCCCCAATGAGAGAGTCTAATGAACTTGCTACCTTCATAATAAGCTATTGACCTCCAGCTAATGCCGGTAAGAAAGAAACAATATCTCCTTCTCCAATAGTTGTTTTTAATCCAGCCAAAAATCTTATATCTTCATCATTCACATATATATTTAAAAATTGATGCACTTCTTCTGTATCAGTTAAAATTTGAGATTGAAAACCAGGATATTTTTTTTCAATATTTAATATTAAATTATAAATATCATTTCCATCAGCAGTAAATTCTTTTTGATTGTCTGTAAGCTTTTGTATCACTGCAGCCATTTTTACTTTTACTGTCATTGAATCTCCTTCATTTAAATACTTATACTATTCCATCTTTCATTATAATCAAGCTAAATCAATTTATGATTGTGCATCCGGGGCTGTAACAGGTGGTGTGCCACAGAATTGATCATAATCAATTAATTCTTTGATAGTAGGATTGTCTCCACAAAGCGGACATTGAGGATCTCTTTTAATTTTCATCATTCTAAATTCCATATTCAATGAATCAATTAAAATTAATCTGCCTATCAAATTCTCACCTATACCTAAAATTTCTTTAAAAACTTCTGTAGCTTGCACTGAGCCTACTAAGCCTGTCATGGCACCTAATACGCCAGCCTCTGCACAAGAAGGAACTAATCCAGGTGGTGGTGGCGCAGGATACAGACAACGATAACAACCACTTCCTGGTTTATAAACCGTTGCTTGACCATCAAACAAAAGTACTGAGCCATCTATAATTGTCTTGCCGCTCAAGTAAGCAGCGTCACAGACTAAATATCTTGTAGCAAAATTATCAGCACCATTAACAACTATGTCAAAATCTTCTAATATTCTATATGCATTGTCTGAAATAAGAGGCTCTTCAAACGTTTTTACCTCAATATTTGGATTATATGAAAGTAAAGATTCTTTTGCAGACTCAATTTTTGGTTTTCCAACATCTTCGGTTCGATGTAAAATTTGTCGCTGTAAATTTGATAAATCAACAACATCAAAATCAACTACACCTATCGTGCCTACACCACCTAATGCTAAATATGTAGCTACCGGAGATCCTAGTCCACCAGCACCAACTATTAAAACCTTAGCGTCCTTCAGCTTCCTTTGTCCATTTGGACCCACTTGGTCCATAATCATATGTCTGGAATATCTCATCACCTCATCAGGTGTAAAAGATGCACTATTATTCTCAGAAGTTTCTGCTTTACTCATAATTGACCTCCGCTCAAAGCAGGAATAATGGCAACTTGATCACCATCTTCCAAATTAGTTTTTAAACCATCCAATGAATCAATTTCTTGATTATTGACATATATATTTATATGTTCAGGCAAATTACCATCTACATCAAAAATAAGCTGGCCCATCTGTTTATAATGAGTGACAACTTCTTTCAAAGCATCTAGTACATTTGTTTTTTCAACAAAAATATTTGATTGACCATCTGTAAATTTAACAAAAGGGGTAGGTATATATACATTTATCGTCATATCATTCTCCTACTGATAAGTAACGTTCGCCTGTATCACACAGTATTGTTACAATTTTTTGTGGCTTTTTTTCAGCAAAACCGTATTTTAATGCAGCAGCAACATTTGCACCAGAAGATATTCCCACTAGAAGACCTGCTTCTTTTGCAAGTCGATCAGACATTTCTTGAGCTTCATAGTCAGAAATAGTAATAACTTTTTCATAAATATTTTTATTTAAAACTGATGGAAGAAACGATGCCCCAATGCCTTGAATAGCATGTCTACCTGGTTTTTTACCACTTAAAACAGCAGAATTTTTTGGTTCAACAGCAATTACTTTTACAGGTAATTTTTTCTTTTTAAAAAAATTACCAACTCCAGTAATTGTTCCTCCTGTTCCTACGCCACAAATAAACACATCCAAGTCAGGCACAGTATTAATGATCTCTGGCCCTGTTGTTTGTTCGTGTATATCAGGATTAGATTGATTATTAAATTGTTGCAACATATGGTACTTTTTTTCTTTACTAAGTTGTTCTGCTCTATAAACTGCCCCTGACATTCCTTCAATAGCAGGTGTTAAAACAATTTCTGCATTAAATTTTTCCAAAATTTTTCTTCTCTCTAAGCTCATATCATCAGGCATAGTTAATATTAATTTATATCCTTTAACGCAGCAAATCATAGCAAGGCCAATGCCGGTATTACCAGCTGTAGGTTCAATAATAACATCACCTTTTTTAATTTTTCCCTTTTTTTCTGCGCTATCAATCATTGAAAGTGCAATTCTATCTTTTATGGAACCTCCTGGATTAAAAACTTCAAATTTGCAAATAACTTCAAATTGATTTTTTGTAAATGAGTCAGGCAACTTAACTGCAGGCGTATTACCTATAAGCTCTGTAATGTTATTAGCTAATAAATTATCCATGCCTAATTTCCTTAAATTGAATAATTTGGAACATCGCTTGATCTGTCTTCTTCTTCACGATCTAATAAATCAGATAAGTATACTGAACTTAATTTATTTGCAATTAAATTATCAAGATCCTCCCATACCCACTTATGACAACAACTATCATCAGGTTCCAAAGATGCTACTTCCCCTTCAATGTTGTTAATCACTTCTAATAAATTTATTTTGTTTGGGCTTTTAGCTAATAAATGTCCACCTTTAGGTCCTCGAAAACTATTAATAAAACCAGACCGTCTTAAATCCGAAAGAATGTGATCTAAAAAAGGGCCTGGAATATCTCGAGTCGCAGCAATTTGTTTCTTCTGTATAGGTATATTATCTTTGTTTGAGCCTAATTCCATTAAAGCTCTTATAGCATAATCACATTTTAAACTAATAAGCATTTTCTAAACCTGTAATATTGATGACTAATTTAATCAAGTTTATCATAAATAGCATATATGGCAATAAAATATAAATAAACTTATTAAGTCTATAGACTAAAAAATTTTAAATCTGTTCTAATTTTTTATAATCGACAGGAGCATGAAATATCTGATTATTGTATTGAATAACAGGGATAAAATCATTGTATTGATTTATTAATTCTTTAGAAGAATCAATATCAATGATTTCGATCTCAATCATCTCTTTCTTTGTTTTGAAAAAATTTATAGCTTCTTCGCAAAGATGACAATTCTTGCGAATATATATTACAGCTTTCATGTGCCTAGTTTTGTAAGTAATGACTTAATCTTTAGATTATTTCTAAACAAATAAAGAAAACTGACCGTAGTCCATAAAATAATTAGTGTCATAACACTAACTAATTGCGGTACGCGCAATTCTGTTTCAAGAAAGAAATTAGAATCAACTCGATAATAAGTAACAAAAAATCTCATAATTGAATACAAAGAGAGATAACTTAAAAAATAAATTCCATTAAATAGATCTTTTTTAAGCTTAAATAGCATAAAAAATAACAATAACAATATGACAAGATCGCCAATTAATTCATAAGTGGTGGCAGGGTGATGTGATCCTATGGCTAATGAATGCAGAAATGCTGGTGAATCTTCATCTGTATAAATAACTCCCCATGCCATGTCAGTAGAAGAACCCAAATGTTCCCCATTAATTAAATCTCCAATGCGGCCAATTGCTTGACCTAATAAGAGTCCAAATGCTGCTAAATCTAAACCCTTCAATAAAGGATATTTGCGAAACAATGCAAATAAAAACCCTCCTAATAAACCGCCAATAATACCACCCCAAACTGAAATACCTCCATTTTGTAAGGCAATAATTTTACTTGGATTTGCAGAAAAAAAAGACCAATATTCAAAAACAAAGAGCATGCGAGCACCTATAATGCCAGAAGGAATGGCAAATAAAGCTGTGTTATATACCATGTCTTCATTATAATGAAATTTTTCTTTAATACGTAAGCAAAGAAAAACAGCTAAAAGCATACCTAGAGACATAAAGATTCCATGCCAAGTAAAAATAAAATTGCCTAATTTTATTAATACGGGATCAAAAGGAATGGTAATTGTAAAATAAAAATTTGGCATAATTTACTCCTGGTTAAAAATAGCTAAATAATATTCATGCATGTCTTCTAATTTGATATCTGACCCTAGATAATCTTTTCCTTGTCTTATTTCAAAGTGTAAATGATTTTCTGTTCCTGGGGCTGTAATAGATTCTGGAGTTCCAGAATCTCCTACGAAACCAATTAGTTGCCCTTTCATAACCTTTGAACCTAGCTTAACATCTTCAGCAATTCCGGACAAATGAGCATATCGAGTTACAACACCATATTGATGTTCTACCCAAATTTGCCGTCCACGATATATATCAAGTTTTTGTTCTAAAGTATATTTTTTTGTATTTGGATCTTCCACTAACTCAATTAATGCATTGGGCGGATCAATGTAGTCTATATCTGCTCTAAACACAATACCAGCAGCAGCAGCAAAAACTCTTGTGCCAAAATCAATTTTAACACAAGAGAAGCCATCATAAAAATCTACACCTTCATGAATGCCATTCCTATATGTTCTGGGAGCACCTGGTAATAATTCTGATCGGTCTGTGATACATCCATCCTTTATAGGAATCAAAAAATTCTTTGGATACTGTTCTTGATTTTTTTTAATATCGTTTTGAATTGGTTTTTTAGTAGTATTCACAACAGATTCAACTGGCCGTTGATCATTTTCTACAGATATAACAATTGAATTATCATTATTAAAAAAATTGCACCCTGTCTGTGAGGTTATAACTACTAATAAAAAAAATAATTTTAATTTATTCATACTTATCTCAAATTTATCATAATGCTCTTTGAGCATGCAGGAAAGCGTTAGTTGAAGCCGGCTCCTGAATCATTTCAAATATATCTACATCAATTGAAAAATTTTTTAATGCTTTTTTTAATAAGAATAATGTTAATTTTTCATTTCTTGGCAAAATCGGGCCATGTAAATATGTTCCTATTGCATTTTTAAAAATTACTCCTTCCGTTCCATCAACTCCATTATTTCCAAAACCACTCTCTATGAAGCCTAAAGGACGTGCCGTTGGCCCTAAATATGTTCTTGCTGAATGATTTTCAAAACCAACAATTGTTCCAACTTCACTATCTGTATGTAGTAAAACATCTCCTGTTAATCTGTTTTTTAAGCCAGTTGATGCAACAGAAACACAATCAAATATTGCTAAACCATTTAATGTTAGTTTATTAGAGATTTTATAAGACTTTCCAAAGAGCTGATAGCCACCGCAAACTGCCAAAACAGGTACATCATCATTAATCAATGAGATAATTTTATCGGAGTGTCTTAACAGATCCTCTGAAACTTTAATTTGTTCTTTATCTTGGCCTCCGCCAATAATAATGAGATCACATACATCAGGAAAACGGTCCCCTAAACTTACATTTTGAATATTTACTTCAAAATTAATTTTTTTTGCATAGTGCTCTAAAGTAAGCAGATTACCTCTATCAGCATATAAATTTAGTAACTCCGGATATAAGTGTACAATATTTAATTTATTCATTAGTTAGCATTTGCCAAAATGGCTTTCTCCCAGAAATCTTTGCTATATATTTTCTATAATCCATCATAGCTGAATAGGTTAGCAAAAGATAGATATCAGAACCTTGCTCAGATTTACTAATTATTGCAGATATAGCTTTTTTTATATTTTGTTCTACCTCAAAATTACTTGCTCCAGCTATTACAAATCTAAGTGCAAGATCATGAAGCCTTTCTCCTGATACAACAAGATTACCAACGCCGGAGGTTAAAGTTTCAAAATCAGCATCATAGATCCATGAAACATCTTTACCATCTTCAATTCTGCTATTTAAAGCAAATAAAAGATTAATTTTTTGTTGATTTTGATTTTCATTTATATGTTTTTTTTGTATTAAAGCATCAATAACTTGATCTAACCCAGCTGGATTTTTAACTAAAAATAATTTAATTTTTCTCTCTTTAATAACAAAAGATTCTTGTCTCCCAAAAATTTGATGATTTACTTGAAATGAATCATGTATATATTCCAAATTAATGCCAAGTTTTATTAAAGCACTAAAAGCAGCTACAGCATTATAAACAGAAAAAAGACCTATTGAAGATGATTCAAAAAAACTACTATCATTATTAGATTTTAGGTTAAATCTAATGCCGCTATTGGACAATTGAATATTTGTTGCAATGATGTCTGGTTGCTTCCTCATATTATCACAATGACTACATTGCCATTTGCCAATATGTGCGTAATATAGCAAGCTGTGAATAATTTTTTTGCCACAGTAACAATAACTTATTTCCGTGATCCTGTTACTTGTATTTTCAGACAAAAGCTGGTCATCTATCCCAAAGTATGATACTTCTCCCTGAAAGCTCTTTGCTATATCAGACAACAAAAAATCATCTGCATTAACAATCAATTTTGATTTCACAAACATGTCTTTAGCAAATGTATTCATCCATCTTGAGCGAATATTTTCTATTTCACCATACCTATCAAGCTGATCTCTGAATAAATTTAATAAAATAATCATCTCAGGTTTGATTTTTTCAGCAATTTGTGGCAAAACACCCTCATCAATTTCTAAGATCAATACACTATTAGGACTTATAAATTGACCAAAATTATTTAAAGAATCTAAATATGCACTAATCACGCCTCTTTCTAAATTAGAGCCAGAAAAGTTGCTTATTACAGAAATTTCAGTATTTTCAAAAATATTTGACAATATATTAGTGGTAGAAGTTTTACCGTTTGTTCCAGAAATAACGATAATTTTTTGTGAAAAATTTGTTGCGATATCATCAAATATTTTTGAATAAACTTTTTCTACCAACAATCCTGGTAAAGCAGTACCTCCACTAACATTGAATAATCTGAGTAATGTCTTTAATTGTTTTGCTAAAAATAAAATGAAATATTTTCTTATCATTGTTTTCTCTTACGGTAGAGACCAAACAACTTGTTTGTGACCACCATTGATTTTATCTAGAGAATTATGTGCTACTAGATATTCAAGATGTGCAATAGTTTCTCCTACTGCAGATCTCTTCATCATTAAATTAAAATTATCGAAATGGCCTGTATTCCAAGATATCTGTCTAGCCACATCAACTGCTGTCATAGATTTATCTGAAAATAACTCCAAATGCTCATTAAGTCTTTCATGATGATGGCTAACTAATTCACGTACACGCTGTTTTAAATTTTTAAAACTAAATTCATGCGCAGGAAGAACAAGTTCTGTTTCATAATCCTCTATTTTTTCTAGTGAATGAATATATTGTATAAGTGATTCATTGTTCTTGCCTTCAAAATCTACTGATACATTTGGAGAAATGTGCGGTAAAACATGATCACCAGTGAGCATAATTTTATTTTTTGATTCATACACACATAAGTGTCCAATTGTATGCCCTGGTGTATCAATAAATTTAAATTCCCACTCTCCAAATTTTAGAACATCTGCATCATTAACTAAATTAGGCTGATCTAATTTAGGCCAATCAATGCTTTTCCACTGCATATCATTTTCTGAATTATTTATCTCGTCTAATGACATTCCATGCTTTTGTAGCCATTGATTACCTAATGATTGCCAATCACGATTTTGGCGAGAATCAAGCCAATTAAATTCTTTTTCTGAAAGAATTAAATTGAATTTTGAATTTTCTTCTTTGATTTTTGTTAGCATACCCATATGATCTGGATGTGTATGAGAAATTATTATATTTTCAACATCAGAAAAACGATATCCTATATTACTTAGTCCATCCTTAAGTTCATTAAAAGCAGTATCTGTCCCAAAACCAGTGTCAAATAAAGTAATTTTGCCAGAATTATTTTCGAAAACATAGCACATTACATAAGGTAAGTGGGGTCGAAGCATAGAAGTTTTGATCTGATGCAAACCTTTAATTATCTGCATTGATTTTCGCCAAAAAAATTATATAAGCAATTAAGAGGCTGTTTAGCTGTTCTCTTTTTCTTCATCTACTTCATTATCTGAATTGACAACATCATCTTTAGCAGTAGATTCTTTCCTAAACTCTCGAATTCCTTTTCCAAGGGCACCACCTAAACTGGAAACTCTACCCGCACCAAAAAGTAATGCTAATATAACAAGAATAATCAATAGTTCTTGCCATCCCAAACTTCCAATCATTTATATCACCTTTCGCTCATAAACTAATATTTTTATTAAGGATCTAGTCTTTCTAACATAATATCCATTACGCCACCACACACTTTATCGACACCATCAACTGGTTCAGTTAAATCAACAGATAAAAATGTTGTCTCGCCTAATTCAAATACTTCCATTGCTTTTTGCCAGACTTCAGATTCTCCACATCCTCCACCTATAGTGCCTGAAAAAGATCCGTCTTTTCTGATTAACATTTTCGCACCTTCTTTTCTAGGAGTAGAACCTCTGGTGTTAACAATAGTCGCTATAACAGCCGACTCATCATGGTTAAAGCAGCTTAGCAATTCATCAATAAAATTGTTATCAGTATTTATTTTCATAATCAGATCATACACGAATTAATTCAAAAGAATCACAAAAAAATAAATAATTTAACTCATTCTAAGGCCCTACGTTGGTTTTTCAGTGATGAACCATCTCCTTGATGAATTAGTTGAATGATTTCTGCTAAAATAGATAAGCCTATTTCACCAGGACTTTGGCCCCCTAAATTCAGACCTACAGGTGTAAATACTTTATTCAAATTTTCAGCACTAACTCCTTTAGACAATAGATTATCTAAAACAATCTTTGTTCTTCTTTTACTTCCTATCATGCCAACATAACTAGCGTTTGTCTCGACTACAAATTCCAGTGCCTCCTCATCTAATTTATGTCCGCGAGATACTAAAACAACATATGATAAGTGATCAATTGTTATTTTGTTTAATGAATTAGCTATTTTATCACTATGTATTTGTTTGGCCATTGGAAATCGTTCACTATTTGCATATTCTTCTCTGTCATCAACAATAATAATTTCAAAACCCAAGACTTCTGCTAATTGCGCTAATGCCAGACCTACGTGACCACCGCCCACTATAATTAATTTTAATTTAGGATAGAAAAGTTCTATTAAAAAAAACATTTTATTGTCATCTTGTAAATCTTTGGTCAAATTTTTATCGTGATATTCATTTATTAAACCAGTATTTTTGTCTACTGCTAAAATAAAAATTGTTGCAAAAGCATGAGTATTCATTTTTTTGTACACATGCTTTTTTAAGGTATTAGCAATGTCAGCAGGGATATCGATGTGCCCAGATACTTTTTCATTGCTGTCAATTACTAATTTAGCACTGCCTTTTTTATTATCGGGATTCATAAATGTGATTACTGATACAGATAGTTCCTCTTCTAAAGAAGACTTTATCTGACTATATAGTTCACTTAATTTCACAAAATTCTCCTCAATTATTGAATAAAAAATGGAAAATATCGCCTTCTTTAACGATGTAATCTCTACCTTCTTGGCGCATTTTCCCTGCATTTTTTGCTAATTGCTCGCCCCCTAGTTCAATATAATCATTATATGATATTGTTTCTGCCCTTATAAAACCTTTTTCAAAATCTGTATGTATTTTACCTGCAGCTTGTGCAGCATTAGTATTTTGCTTAATTGTCCATGCTCGTGTTTCTTTTTTCCCTGCCGTGAAAAAAGTTAACAAACCTAATAAATTATATCCAGTTTTAATTACTTGATCTAATGAAGTATTTTTTAGGCCTAAAGCATCCAAAAATTCATTCTGTTCATCTATCGAATCAATATTTGAAATTTCTGACTCTATACTAGCAGACACTAGAATCATTTCTTTTGAAATTTCTGAATTCAACATATTAGTTATTTCATTAGTGTAATGATTACCTTTCAACACGCTAGTTTCGTCAACATTGCAAATATAGAAAGTAGGCTTCATAGAAAGCAAATTAAGTTCATGAACGAAATTTATAAAACTTGTGTCTATTTCATTGATATTAATTTGTTGGCTTGCATCAATTTGCATTAAAAGTTGATCAATTATTTCCAGTTTAATTTTAATATCTTTATCTGCTGATTTAATTTTCTTTGTGTACAATTCTTGCTGTTTAAGCAATATGTCTAAATCAGACAATAGAAGTTCAGATTCTACAATTTTTAAGTCATTAATTGGATTAAGTTTGGCATTTACATGTGTTATATTTTCATCGTCAAAGCATCTCAAAACGTGTGCAATTGCATCAACTTCTCTTATATGACCTAAAAATTTATTTCCTAACCCTTCCCCATCATTTGCTCCTTTTACTAGGCCTGCAATATCTACAAATTCAATATGTGTGGGTATGACAGATAAAGATTCATTTAAAGCGGCTAAGTTGTCCAATCGATGATCAGGAACCGCGACGCGACCAATATTAGGTTCTATGGTTGCAAATGGATAATTTGCAGCTAAAGCATTTTTTGACTGTGTTAAGGCATTGAATATTGTTGACTTGCCTACATTTGGTAAACCAATAATTCCACATTTAAATCCCATATCAGTATCCTTTTTTTAATGAGCCCACTTTGGTATAGTAGCTTTTTCATACGAGTCATAAAATGGCAAGTAAGGTTTTAAATCCAATACTGGAGTCCCAGACACCAAATCAATTTTATCAACTTCAATGAGGCCATTAACTATCTTTTTTATTTTACAGACATTGAAAGAAATTGGGTTAGTTCTTTTACCCCTTAGTGCAAAAATTCCCTGTTCAGGTAACTTATTATTTCCACCAGGAAAAGTAATTAATTTGTTTTCAACTGATTTTGGAATTTGATGCATAAATGCCAAAACAATAATATGGGAATAATCGTTTAAACCAACAAGTCCATCTATTAATTGAGAATCAATTTCGATTTTACTTTTTACTCCCAAAATTGGCATGTCTTTAATATCTTCAATAGAGTTAACAATTTGACCAATTGATTTTAAATTATAACTAATTGTACTTGTATTCATAATCAAACACCTCCATTACTGAATTAATGTTCTTTAATAGAAAATTAATTTGTTTGAGCAGACAACATTATAATGATACAATATATAAGTTATTCTAGTTATCTTTATTAAATAGGGAAACATGCCAGCTAAAAAACAGGCAAAGCCGAATCAAGATTATAGTGCTGCAAATATTCAAGTCCTCGAAGGACTTGAGGCTGTTCGTAAACGACCTGGTATGTATATTGGTACTACAGATTTACGTGGTCTTCATCATTTAATTTACGAAATTGTTGACAATTCGATTGATGAAGCAATGGCAGGTCATTGCGATAAAATTCAGATTATTATCAATGAAGATTCTTC
>CEWO01018934.1_pt1 | contig 20063 bp, 19 predicted proteins | sample 361561 | NCBI WGS metagenome assembly CEWO01 (sample SAMEA2623627, study PRJEB7988) | marine metagenome | isolation source: saline water (ENVO:00002010), including
GCAAGAGATGGATCTGCATGGGCCATTGAAATAGACACTGGCCGTGTCAAATGGCAAGTATCAGGGCCAAGTGCGCGTTCTGGTTTTGTTGGAGGCCCGGGTGCTGCAGTTAATGACAAATACGCGTTATTTCCGTTTGGGTCCGGAGATATCTTTGCGGTTTTTCGCAAAGGGGGGCTTCCGAGTTGGAATTCAGTACTGTCTGGGGCTCGCATGGGGCGAAGCCTTGGATCTGTTCAGGACTTAACTGGACAGCCAGTAATAGATTTAAATACAATATATTTATCAAATTCTGTAGGCCGCATGGCCGCCTTGGATTTAGAAACGGGCAAAAGAAAGTGGACATCTAATGAAGGTAGTAACGGTGATATTTTAGTACTGGGAGAGTCAATCTTTTTTGTAACTGATGAAAATAGATTAGCGCGCGTGTCCAAACTTGATGGTAGCCTAATTTGGTCTGTTCAATTACCTCACTTTACAAAAAAGAATACAAAACGTCGTGCAGAAATTTTCGCGCATTATGGTCCAATATTGGCGGGCGGACGATTGGTTCTAGTATCATCAGATCAACTTTTGCGAGAGTTTGATCCCTTAAATGGTTCTTTAATTTCCTCGATTGAATTGCCTTCTGCGGCGGCGAGTAATCCGATAGTAGTAAATGAAACACTCTACACGCTGACGGTGGAGGGTGATCTATTAGCTTTTCGTTAAGTTAAACTTATGTAAAAGAAACGTGCTTGATCTTTTGAAGGTAGGTTAAATGCCATTCACTTTGGCTATAATTGGTCGTCCAAATGTGGGAAAATCCACATTATTTAATCGTTTGGTTGGACGTAAAATCGCATTGGTTGACAACCAACCTGGAGTGACTCGTGATTTACGGGAAGGACCCGCGCGACTGGGGCACCTAAAATTTAATGTAATTGATACAGCTGGCTTAGAAGAGGTTAATGACGACAGTCTTCAAGGCCGTATGCGCCGTTTGACTGAAAAGGCGGTTGATATGGCAGATGCTTGTTTGTTTATGGTAGATGCTCGCGTTGGGCTGATGCCAGCGGATCAGGTGTTTGCCGATATTTTACGGAAGAAAAACACCCATATTTTACTTGCTGCGAATAAGGGTGAGGGTCGTGCAGCAGATGGCGGTGTTATTGAGGCTTATTCTTTGGGACTTGGTGAGCCTTTGCGGATGTCGGCAGAACATGGTGAGGGACTTGGTGAACTCGCAATTTTGCTTGCACCTCTGATAGATAACGCATCAAGGACTTTTCAAGAAGATGCGCCTATCGTTGATGTTGATTTAAGTGTGGAAGATGGAAGTGAAGGGTATCATTTACCGACCATACATAAGCCATTGCAGGTTGCGGTCGTAGGGAGACCAAATGCTGGCAAGTCAACTCTTATAAATAAAATTTTGGGTGAAGATCGTCTTCTTACGGGTCCAGAAGCAGGAATAACTCGCGATGCAATTTCCCTGAGCTTAAATTGGGACGGTACGCCAATGCGGATCTTTGACACGGCAGGGATGCGTAAAAAGGCAAAAGTTCAAGAAAAGCTTGAAAAACTTTCAGTGAGTGATGGATTGCGAGCAGTTAAATTTGCAGAGGTTGTTGTGGTCCTCCTTGACGCCGATATTCCTTTTGAACAACAAGATTTACGCATCGCTGATTTAGCTGAACGTGAGGGTCGTGCCGTTGTTTTGGCTGTTAATAAATGGGATTTGGAGCAGTCAAAACAAATAAAATTGCGGTCACTTAAAGAATCTTTTGAAAGATTACTGCCACAACTGCGAGGAGCGCCATTAATAACTGTATCGGCCAAGACAGGTAAAGGATTAGATCGGCTTCAGGAGGCAGTTTTAGCTGCGCATAAAGTCTGGAACTGTCGAATTTCCACCAGTCATCTAAATCGTTGGCTTGCTGGTATGGTTGAGGCGCATCCTCCGCCTGCACCAGGTGGACGAAGGATTAAGCTGCGATATATGACGCAAGCTAAAACTAGGCCTCCTGGATTTGTGGTTATGTGTTCGTACCCTGACAAAATTTCAGAGAGCTATTCACGTTATCTTATAAATGGATTGAGGGAAGATTTTGACATGCCGGGCACTCCTGTTAGATTATGGATGCGTGGTCAAGGAGATCAAAACCCTTACAAAAATCGTAAAAAGTCAACTCCGTCACGCTTGAGGAAGCACCTTGGAAAGATACCTTTCGATTAGGTTTTTATTTGCAATTATGCCGTTATTTGGCGAGGTCGCCATTTGCTAGAATAGTTGAATGGTTATTTATATACTTACGTAAAGCAGGTGGAATTATTACTGAACCGTCTTGTTGCTGACCATTTTCTAAAACGGCGATCAAACATCGTCCAACTGCTAATCCAGATCCATTTAACGTATGTACAAATTCTGGTTTGCCACCGGCAGACGGCTTAAAACGAGCATTCATTCTTCGCGCTTGAAAATCACCACAACTTGAGCATGAACTGATTTCCCGGTAGTTGTTTTGACCAGGTAACCAGACTTCTATGTCATGTGTTCGCCGAGCGCCAAATCCCATGTCGCCAACGCAAAGAGCGACAGTTCGATAAGGCAACTCTAAGCTTTCAAGAATACCTTCAGCACATTTTGTCATTCGGTCGAGCTCTGCACGAGAGTGGTCAGGGTGAGTGATCGAGACCATTTCAACCTTTTCAAATTGATGTTGCCTTAGCATTCCAGCTGTATCTTTTCCGGCGCTACCTGCTTCTGATCTAAAACATAACGAATGTGCGGTATAGCGCCGTGGAAGTGTAGACTCCTCAACGGACATGCCTGAAACAATACTTGTTAGTGTTACTTCAGAGGTAGGGATTAGCCACCATCCATTAGTAGTTTGATAGCTGTCTTCTGCGAATTTGGGTAATTGACCAGTGCCATACATTGCGCTGTCGCGTACGAGTACTGGTGTGTTGGTTTCGGTCAGACCGTTTTCATTTATATGAGTATCAAGCATAAATTGTGCTAAGGCACGATGCAAACGTGCAACCGCTCCAGACATTATTACAAATCGACTTCCTGATATTTTGCCAGCAGTTTCAAAATCTAATCCATCTTTAGAGCTTTCTAACTCAAAGTGCTCTTTTGGAGTAAAATCAAATTTCCTTGGTGTCCCCCAGCGATGGATCTCAACATTATCATGTTCGTTATTGCCATCTGGGGTATCTTCATATGGTAAATTTGGAATGCCCATTAATAGATCAACTAAGGCAGCGTCTTTTTCCTTTGCTTGCCCATTTAGATTGGCCACTTCTGTTTTTTTTGCAGCAATCAAAGTCCGAAGTCGATTAAATTCAGCAGTATCACCAATAGATTTGGCTGCACCCACTAATTTTGCCGCGGCGTTTTGATCGGCAGAGGCTGCCTCCGCAGCTTGAATGCAATTACGACGTGCCGTATCTAAAGATAAAATATCTGAGGATAGTGGAGCGAAGCCTCGACGCGCTAAGGCTTGATCAAAAGAATTTGAGTTTTTGCGGATAGCACGAATGTCATGCATGTTATTGCTCCATCAAAAGAATCATTATGGTGCTTATGCCCAAAGCTTGGCTCTAGGTCACGATACTAAAATAATGTATCGTCGGTTATAAACTCAGCCATAATTTGTTTCTGAGGTTGATTGTTATTTAAAGTAAAAAGAACTTTGCAGTTTTTCAATTATAAATAAATCGAAAAAAATCAAAAAAAAGTGTAAAAAACTGTAAAATAATGTCTTAAAATTTATCTCTTGTTACTGTGTCTCTTGCAATGCCAGCACCTAAACAATACGGTTCGCGAGAACCTGTGGCGTGGCGCCTGACAGGACTTTTATGAGGTACTTATGGACACTTTAGGCACGTTTATGTTTCCACTTTTAATAATTGGCATTTTTTATATGCTAGTTTTTCGGCCACAACAAAAGAAGATGAAAGAGCATCAAAAGATGGTCAGTAACTTGGCTAAAGGCGATGAGGTCGTAACCGCTGGAGGCATGATTGGTAAAGTGGTTAAAGTCAAAGCTGATAATAACGAAGTTGAGGTTGAACTTGCTAAAGATGTTCGAGTTCGGGTCGTGCAAGCTACCATCTCTGACGTACGCAGCAAAACTGCTCCAGCAAAGTAATCGCGAGTACCGTATGGTAGGCTGGGGGTCATGAAATGCTACAAATAGAAGGTTGGAAGCGTGGTTTAATTTGGTTGATCTGTGCCGTGGGGCTTTTATTTGCCTTGCCCAATGGCTTCTATACTAAAGTTGAGGCATTTAATGATGCTGAGGAAATTGGTAGTAAAGGGGTTGGTTGGCCTTCATTTTTGCCCTCTGGCTTAGTTAACCTTGGTTTGGACTTAAGAGGTGGCGCCCATTTACTTGGTGAAGTCAAACTTGCAGAAGTATACGATACCCGTCTAGCAGCTTTTTGGCCTGAAGTACGAAATGTTTTGCGCGATAAACGAGGGACAATTGGTGCCATTCGTCAACAAGATGGTGGTGGGGGTGAGTTACGGGTTCGTATTGGAAAACCAGAGGCTATGGCGGTTGCTTTAGAGGCCGTACGCACTCTAGCACGCCCCGTATCAACATTATCTGGGGGTATGTCTGATGATATTGTTGTAACGCCAGATGGCGAGGAATTAATTGTAACGCTTTCTCAGGCGGAGAAGCTGGCTACGGATAATCGTACAATGGCTCAATCGCTTGAGATTATTAGGCGGCGAGTAGACGAAGCAGGAACCCGAGAGCCTACGATACAACGGCAAGGAAAAGATCGGGTTTTGATTCAGGTACCCGGTCTTGGTTCTGCGCAAGAGCTGAAGGCACTAATTGGAACACCAGCGCTGTTAACATTTCAAACAGTAGTGGGTCAAACTAGCAAATCAAATGGGAACGCTGGGGTAGGTAATGAACTGGTTAAAGCGGCGGAAGAGGCAGAACTATACTATATTTTGGATCGAACACCCGTTGTAACTGGTGAAGAATTAACAAATGCGCAACCTGCTTTCGACCAAAATGGTCGTCCAGCCGTTAATTTCATGTTTAACACTTCTGGAGCCCGTAAGTTTGGACAATATACCTCTGAACATATTGGCGAACCATTTGCGATTGTTCTCGATAACCAAGTAATTTCTGCTCCAGTGATCCAATCTGCGATTACGGGTGGATCCGGAATTATTACAGGCAATTTTGATGTTTTAGAAAGTACGAGACTCGCTACATTGCTGAGGGCAGGCTCTCTGCCTGCTAGTTTAGAGTTTCTAGAAGAGCGTACTGTTGGACCCGAGCTTGGCCAGGATAGTATTGATGCAGGTAAGGTCGCATGCATCGTTGCTTTTTCTGCTGTTTTGATCTTTATGGGCCTTTCCTACGGTACTTTTGGTCTTTTCGCTAACGTTGCATTGATAATCAATGTAGGTTTAATTTTTGGTCTGCTCTCTATGATTGGGGCTACGCTCACTCTACCTGGAATTGCTGGGATCGTCCTTACGATTGGAATGGCTGTTGATGCCAATGTATTAGTTTTTGAACGTATACGTGAAGAGCTCAAGACAGCCAAAGGTCCTGCGCGAGCCATTGAACTAGGATATGAAAAAGCGCTTTCAGCGATTATTGATGCGAATATCACCACTTTATTAACTGCAGCCATACTATTTTACTTTGGCGCTGGGCCTGTGAAAGGGTTTGCGATCACTCTGGGTTTAGGAATTGTAACTTCGGTTTTTACGGCCATATTTGTAACTCGGATAATGGTGGTTGTTTGGTTTGAACGGCGTAGACCAAAAACATTGGAGGTTTAGGTGATGCGGTTAAAACTTGTTAAAGAAAATACTGAATTTAACTTTTTTAAGAGATGGAAGGTTTGGATTGGGTTATCAGCAATTTTAATTGTTTTTTCTATCGTTTCAACCATGATTTTGGGGTTAAACTTTGGCATAGACTTTAAGGGTGGAACCACAATTAGAGCAGAAAGTGGTCAGCCCATTGAGGTGGGAGCGTATCGTTCCGCGATGGAGCCTTTACAGCTTGGTGATATTTCAATTGCTGAGGTTTTTGATCCTACTTTTAGATCTGATCAATATGTTGTTCAAATCCGTATTCAAACACAAGATGGTCAGGAGGCTGTATCTTCAAATGTTGTGATTGAAGTCCAAAAAGCACTTCGAAATATTGCACCCGATATTACATTTCCGTCCGTTGAGTCGGTTGGACCAAAAGTATCGGGCGAACTAATTGAAGCCGCCGTTTGGGCTGTTTTGATAGCTATGACAGTAGTTTTGATTTACATATGGCTACGCTTCGAATGGCAATTTGCTGTGGGAGCAGTGGGTGCGATTTTACATGATATAATTCTGACCATTGGTGTATTTGCAATTCTCCAAATTAAATTTGATCTAGCAATCATTGCCGCGTTACTTACAATAGTTGGATACTCCTTGAACGATACGGTGGTGGTTTTTGATAGAGTAAGAGAAAATCTCCGGCGTTATAAGAAAAAACAACTAGCCGAAGTTTTAAATTTGTCGATCAATGAAACGCTAAGCCGGACTGTAATGACTTCGTTCACTACTTTGTTAGCGCTGCTATCTCTGTTTGTTTTGGGTGGTGACGTAATACGGGGCTTTGTTTTTGCAATGATATGGGGGGTCTTAGTTGGCACTTATTCGTCAGTATTCGTAGCAAGCTCCACGCTACTCTCACTTGGTGTAAAACGGGACTGGTCGAAGCCCAATAATACTGATGGAAATCAATTTGCAAAAATTGATAATTAGATGGAATTAAGCGAAATAAACTTTGCGGAAGGTCGCCCAGTAGATGGCTATGGACCAAATTTTTTTCGAATTTCAGGAGAAGTTTTTGAAGGAAAGATAGCTGTTTTGCCAGGGTTTTGTGGCTCTTGGCTTGGTTTTGACGATGCTTCACCGTTTTTGGAGGCTGCTAGTGAGCTGGATGTAGTTTTTGTGGGTACTGGCTCACAAATTCATCAAATTCCTGCAACTTTTAGAAGTAAATTAGAAGAAGGTGGAATTGGTGTTGAAATTATGAATTCTCCAACTGCGTGTCGTACTTACAACATTATGCTTTCTGAAGGCCGGCGTATCGGCTTAGCCCTAATCCCGGTGTAAGAAATGTTAGAGGTCACAAACCTAGGCGTTGGACGTGGCCCAATAAACCTGCTGGAAGGTATAAATTTTTCATTAAAATCGGGACGGGCACTAATGTTGCGTGGTCCAAATGGTATTGGAAAAACTAGTTTGCTTCGTTGCGTTGCTGGGTTACAGCGACCGTTGACCGGTGATATTCATTTGACTGAGGCTATGGCTTACGCAGGACATTTGGAGGGTAACAAGGGACAGCTCAGTGTTGAAGAAAATCTAAGATTTTGGGCTAACATCTATGGTATGCCCATGACTGAAGAAATCCTTCTAAAGTATCAACTTCATGAACTTTTTAGTAGGCCGGCTGCTAACTTGTCTATGGGTCAGAAACGCCGCTTAAGTTTGGCTCGTATGTTAGCAACAGGTTGTAAGCTTTGGATTATTGATGAACCCACTGCTTCATTAGATGACGAGAATGTATCTTTGTTTTGTATCGCAATTGAGGCTCACTTAAAGTCTGGTGGTGCGGCATTGTTCAGCTCACACGATACGCTGGAGATCTCTACAGATACTCTTGATTTGACACAATTTTGTACAAATCAGAAAATTGCGCCTTCTGGCTTCAGTGAGATTATAGAATGATACGGCTGTTTAAACGGGATCTTGTTATTTCTATTAGATCGGGTGGTAGCTTTGGGTTAGCAATAATATTTTTTTTTATTATTGTTATCTTGATCCCCTTTGCTTTGGGGCCTGACCAAATTGCGCTAGCGAAAATAGCACCTGGCCTACTTTGGCTGGGAGCACTATTGGCATGCCTTCTATCGTTAGATCGAATTTTTGGAATGGATTATGAAGATGGTACGTTAGATCTACTCGCAATCTCTCCATTACCTCTAGAGGGTGTTTGTTTGGCAAAATCACTTGCGCATTGGTTTACAACAGGTCTGCCTTTGTCATTGGCTGCCCCAGTAATGGGTATCCTATTGAACTTAGATCCTCATGTAGGTGGTATTCTTTGTTTATCATTATTAATAGGAACTCCATCGTTAAGTCTCATAGGTTCATTTGGAGCGACCCTAACACTTGGCATTAAGAGAGGTGGTTTGCTTTTGTCACTTTTAGTATTGCCCCTATATGTTCCAACTCTAATTTTTGGCGCTAAGGCGGTCCATTCTGCTGTGGAAGGGCAGGCGGTTGTCCAGCCTTTGGTTTTAATTCTAGCGATTTCTCTAGGCGCAATTGCCGCTTTACCATTTTTTTCTGCAATGGCATTACGAGTTAATTTGCAGTGATATGAATATTGATTTTCAATATAAAGGTTTAAGTATTAGGCTATGAGCAGTCAGTCTGACATCAAATCTATTTATTCCTCCTTTTGGGAACTAGCTAATCCAAAGGTTTTTATGAAATGGACTGCCATATGGTTGCCTTGGATTGCCGTTTTAGGTACCATCTGTCTCTCGGTAGGCTTAATTTGGGGATTTTTTTTCACTCCAGATGATGTCCGTCAGGGCTCTACAGTAAAGATTATCTATTTACACGTTCCTTCCGCTTTGATGGCGATTAATGGTTACTTTCTAATAGTTATAGGCTCTCTGTTTTGGTTAATACGTAGGCAACATATATCAGTTTTAGCTTCCAAAGCGGCTGCGCCCGTAGGAATGACTATGACGTTAATAGCGATAGCTACAGGAGCAATTTGGGGTCAACCGATGTGGGGTACCTATTGGGTCTGGGATCCGCGTCTGACGAGCTTTCTTATTTTATTGTTATTTTACATTGGTTATCTCGCTCTTTGGGCTGCGGTTGAGGACGAAAATAAGGCTGCTGATTTAACCTCCGTTTTAGCCCTCGTCGGAGGTGTATTTGCAGTACTCAGCAGATATGCAGTCGTCTTTTGGAACCAAGGGCTCCATCAAGGGACGACGGTTACTATTTCTGATGGAATAGATCAGGAAAATATATCAAATATTTTTTTCCAACCCCTATTGTTTTCAATGGTAGGTTTTGGACTTTTTTTTCTGACGTTACTTTTAATAGGGACTAGAACAGAGATTAGGAACCGTCGGCTGGAAGTTCTTGAAGCATTGGAGAGGTTGAATTAGTGCCAGATCTTGGAAAATATGCTTTTGAAGTTAATAGCGCGTATTTAGTGACTTTCCTATTACTCGCAATTATTGTCCTTGTTTACTTACGAAAGAACTGGAAGATAAAACGCCTATTAGCTGCGGCGGAGTTGCGAAAGGATGCGTAGCCTATTATTCGGGTTACCCTTTTTGCTATTTGTAATTTTTACTGGATTCGCATTCTTTGGAACGATGCGAGAAAACCCAGATGTTCTTCCAAGTTCAGCTATTGGGAAAAATGCACCAAAAGTAAGTTTGCAACCATTGGCGAACAGTGTTCCCTTTAATTATGATGATTTGGCAAATGGAGCAGTCACATTTGTAAATTTTTGGGCGAGTTGGTGTGCCCCTTGCCGGGCTGAGCATCCGACGTTGATGTCACTTTCACAGCAAGGCATTCCTGTTTTTGGAGTAAATTATAAAGATAATCCTAAGAGTGCCACTAAATTTCTAAGTGAACTAGGTGATCCTTATACTAAGTCGGGGGCTGACCCAGATGCTTCAATGGGATTAGATTGGGGTGTTTATGGTCTTCCAGAGACTTTTGTTCTAGATCCCGATGGAAAGGTACTGCTTCGCGTCGCTGGTCCCTTAACTCAGCGCAACTTAGAGGCTAGAGTTTTGCCAGCTTTAAAAGCTGCCGGGCTCGCTTTCCCGTAATTTCAAAAGATACAATCGTATAAATATTTATCTATAGCAAAAAGTAGTGGCCAATTATAGCAGCTCATAATGCAAGGTTCCGATTCTTTAAACGTTTTCTGTATCTTTTAGGCTAAAAGTGAATCGAACGTGAACCTAGAGGTTTTTGAAGTGGTGGTGCAAATTTCGTAAGATTAATACCTTTAACGGCAGCTTTGTATTCGTCCAATGTCGGTGTTCGTCCAAGTATTGCAGAGATTACGACAACTGGGGTTGATCCTAGAAGAGACTCTCCTTTTTTTGTTGGCGAGTCACCAACAACCCGGCCCTGAAATAGACGTGTTGAAGTAGCAAGAACGGTATCACCTTTGGCAGCTTTCTCCTGATTACCCATGCACAAATTGCAACCTGGCCGCTCCAAATAAAGAATATTCTCATATTCTATCCGCGCCACCTGCTTTGGAGCGTTATCATCAAACTCAAATCCGCTGTACTTCTGTAGGATCGCCCAGTCCCCTTCTTCTTTAAGCTCGTCAATTATGTTGTAAGTAGGAGCCGCAACAATTAGTGGCGCTTTAAACTCTACCTTATCGTGGAGAGCTTCAAGATTGCGCAGCATATGTGCCACTATTTTAATGTCACCTTTATGGACCATACAGGAGCCAACAAAGGCTAAGTCAATTTTCTTTTTAGCACGATATTCTGATATGGGTCGGATCGTATCATGCGTATAACGCTTTGAAATATCCTCATTATGAACATCTGGATCAGCAATCATTGGTTCATCAATGGTATCAAGATTAACCACCACATGAGCAAAATACTTTGCATTTTTATCTGGTGTAAGTGCTGGTTTCGTACCTGAACTTATCTCCTCAATTCTTTTTTCAGCTATGCTAATGAGCTTTTGTAGCATGCCATTTTCATGCTCCATACCTTTGTCAATCATTATCTGAATTCGGGACTTTGCTATTTTTAGGGACTCAATCAGAGTGTCATCGTTTGAAATACAGATCGATGCTTTTGCTTTCATTTCAGCTGTCCAATCTGTGAAAGTGAACGCCTGATCCGCTAAAAGCGTTCCAATATGAACTTCAATAATGCGGCCCTGGAATACATTGTCCCCATGCTGGGCTAACATTTGTGACTGAGTAGCGTGGACTACATCTCGAAAATCCATATGATCAGCCATCTTGCCTTTAAAAGTGACTTTAACCGTCTCTGGTATTGGCATCGATGCCTCTCCAGTTGACAGGGCTAGCGCGACCGTTCCAGAGTCGGCACCAAACGCGACTCCCTTTGACATGCGTGTATGGCTGTCACCGCCAATTATAATTGCCCAATCATCTACTGTGATGTCATTTAGAACCTTATGAATAACATCCGTCATTGGATGATATATACCTTTAGGATCTCGTCCGGTGACCAGTCCAAACTTGTTCATGAATTTCATTAATCTTGGGGTATTGGTCTGTGCATTTAGGTCCCAAACTGATGCAGTATGACAACCAGATTGGTAGGCGCCATCTATACTGGGAGACAAAGTCGTAGCAGCCATTGCCTCAAGTTCTTGGCTGGTCATAAGCCCAGTTGTATCCTGGGATCCAACTATATTTACCCTAACACGCACATCTGATCCAGCATGTAGCACTTTATCTGGTGTTACTCCAAGTGCGTTGGCATTAAAGATCTTTTCAACGGCTGTCAGTCCCTGGCCCTCATGACTAATTTCTTTTGATGGTGAAAAAACAGATGGGGTTTCAATTCCCAAAGTTTTAGCTGCAAAGCTCTGAAGTTTCTTGCCGAATACAATGGCGTAGGACCCACCAGCCTTCATGAATTCCATTTTTTGCGGTGAGAACGAAGTGGTCATGTCAGCGAGCTCTTCGTTACCTTTGGCATCATAGAGTTTTTTTCTTTTAGTATTAATTATTAAAATTGTTCCTGTTTCAACGGAGTAGCGTTGTTCTAAGATTGGGTCGCCGGCGTTGTTTAAGATTGGATGACCATTTTTGTCTAATTTTTTGACCCAGTTCTTAAGATCAACACCAATGCCACCAGTAACGCCAACTGTAGTTAGAAAAATGGGAGATATCCCATTGGTACCAGCCACGACAGGTGCGACGTTTACGAAAGGTATGTAAGGACTGCCCTCCTTACCTGTCCACAGTGCCACATTATTTACTCCTGACATCCGCGACGAGCCCACACCCATAGTACCCTTCTCGGCGATCAACATCACACGCTTATCAGAATGCTTAAGCTTAAGAGCTTCAATCTCTTTTTGCGCTCGCTCCGAGATAAAGCATTGTCCGTGCAGTTCCCGATCTGCGCGCGAGTGAGCTTGATTACCTGGTGAAAGCAGGTCTGTAGAAATATCGCCTTCTGCTGCAATGTAAGTAACAACTTTGATCTCTTCTTCTATATCTGGCAATTTTGTAAAAAACTCAGCTTTGACATAGCTTTCGAGTAACTCACGCGCAATTTCGTTGCCTTCACTATACGCTCTAGAAATTCGATTGGTATCAGCCTCATAAAGAAAAACTTGGGTTTTTAAGACTGTAGCGGCAGCTTTTTTGATCACAGGGTCATCACTGAATGCTAAATCTAAAAGAACCTCTATTGAAGGACCGCCCTTCATATGTGACAAAAGCTCTAGGGCAAATTCGCCATTAATTTCTTTCACCAGTACTTTTCCGGTCACAACGTCTTTAAGAAAATGCGCTTTTTCCGTTGCCGCACTCGTCGTACCCGGGAGAGTATTATATATCAAATAATTAAGTGAATCTTTTCGATCTTTATTGTTTAACTCTTTAATGTTGGAAATGACCTCTTTAGTCAAAAAAGCATCGTCAATTGGTTTGGGACTCAAACCCTTAGCTTTGCGGACTTCTATATCCTTCAGATATTCTTGGTAGAGGCTCATGGCGGAATTAGCTAACTTTTTGCCTTATTGGCCTTGCTGTAAAATTATCTAGCGGACCAAAATTAACGATGATTACTGCCTCTTTTTCGTATACAGAAACCTTATGTTCTTCAAGTCTTTTGAGCGTGTTGTATCAGTGCTGATTATTTTTTTGTTACTTAAACCCGTAATTTTTTGGCGCTTCAATTTGCAATACGTATTTACTTTTTAGTTCAGATCAGCGGGTTTACCAAAATTAGAATTATATTTCCAACGACGATGTATCCAAAACCAATTTCCTGGGTCTTTTGCGATGCGCAATTCAAGTGCCTTAGTAGCTTGTTTGGTCATTGTTAATGCATCTGAATGTTTTATAGGTTTTCCAATCTCAACATTGAAACTTACTGCGTCAGAGTTTCTCATTGAAAAGTAGGGTAAAAAAAGGGCATTCGATTTCATAGCGAAAGTTGCCGCCGTTAAAGCGGTGCGTGCTGGTTGGCCTAAAAAGTTTATAGAGGGCCCGTCTGGAACAGCCAGGTCAATCAACAATACTAACGTGGCGCCCCTTTTCAATGCTTTATAAAAGCTAAGAGTGCCCTGAGGCCCCGGTAAAAACACAGGACCTGACTTTCCTTCAATTAATAAAGTTTTTTGATAATGTCGGTCAAAATATGGATTTGACATAGGCCTAATCAAGCCACCAACTTTTATGCCATGTCTATATAAGGCCGCTCTAAATGCTTCATGATTTCCAAAGTGACCTGAAAAAAATAGAATAGGCCTATCATCAGAATGGGCTTTTAATAAGTCTTCGAGGCCCTCACCCCAAAGCTGGATATTCGGATTATGAGCCTGAAAATCAGCAGGGTACATATTTTCTAAAAAAGTCCTGCCAGCATTGTCGAGGGCTTGGTCAGCAATGTTAGATAATTGTTTGCTTGAAAGTTCAGGATAGATAAACTTCAGGTTGGTTAATGCTCTTTTTCTGTAGCCTGTGATGTAACCTAAAGGACCTTTCATCAAGGCTGCGATAAGCCTATGGCGAAAATTATATGGCAGTCGTCGCATGGACCTAAAAAATAACATTAAAATTTGACTGAAAAGCCATTCTTTAAGTGTTCCATCTCTTCTAAAATTTTTATTCATCTTTAAACGCGGCCTCATTTAACTTTTCGCGAGACCAGACATAAATACCCGCACCGACGATAATAATTGCACCGAGCCATGTTATAATATCTGGAATTTCTTTAAAAACAATAATCCCGAAAATAATGGCAAAAAGTAGTGCTGCGTATCCAAAAGGTGCGATGTCACTCGCCTGTGCTGTGGCGAAAGCCCTTATCATAAAAAGATGCCCAAGAATGCCCAATAACACCAGCGCAATTAAAATTGGTGCGTCGTTAATATTAATTGGTTGCCAAAAAAATGGGACTGCAAGTGATGAAAAAAAAGAACCAAAAAGTCCTTGATAAAATAAAGATCTCCAAGGTCCATCAGCCCTAACAAACCTGGTAGCTAAAGCGTAAATTGTAAAAAAAACAGCTCCAACTAATGGGACCAGAGACATTGTAGACATTACTGATGTCCCAGGTCTTATTAAAACCATAGCGCCAAAAAATGCCACTCCAATACCGAAAACTCGCTTCCGCCCTATTCTTTCTTTTAAAATTATAACTGCGCCCAGCGTAACCATTATTGGCGCTAATTGCATTAATGCGGTCGCGTCGGCCAAGGGCAAGTAAATTACTGCAAGGAAAAATAGGTAACTACTTGTCGTTGTGGCAAAGCCCCTCAATGCATGTAAATGAAAATAATTACTTCGAACAAACATTTGGCCGGAAATTGCAAGAAACGTCCCAATTAAAATTGCTTGAGACATAAAGCGTAACCACACAATTTGGGCTACTGGTACATTATGTCCTAATATTTTAGCCATCACATCCATCAATGCCATGGATAAAACCCCCAAGATCATCCAGATCGCGCCCTGTTGGGTCTTGTTAAGTTTCATATTGGAGATCTTGGAAGTCCAACGCCGATCATACTATCCCGTGTCACCCAATCTTTTAGCTTGTTTTCTGATAGCCCGATCGACTCTTTTGGTTGTGCAGGTAAGACTATGTAACGCATGTCTGCTGTACTATCATGAACCCGTACTTGAATTTCCTCACCAAGTTCCAAACCGAACTCTGCGAGTACTTTTCGTGGTTCAATAACAGTTCTGGATCTGTAAGCTCGAGATTTATACCAATCTGGAGGTAATCCTAAAAGGTTACGAGGATAGCATGAACATAGAGTGCAGACTATAACATTGTGAACTGTTTCAGAGTTTTCTAAGGCAATTAAGTGCATTGGACCAATGTCAAAACCCATATTCCTTGATGCTTCCCCAGCATCATTAATTAGACTTTTTTTAAATGTGGGGTCTGTCCATGCCTTTGCTACTAGAGCCGCGCCGTTAGCAGGACTACGCTCATCCATGGTATTGATTTGTTCCTGAATTTGGGTTGCTGATAAATAACCTTTTTCGATCAATAGTTCTCGAACCGCTATTTCCATGGTCTGCCAATAAGTAAGAGAAGTATCGTCATCATCGCGATATGGATGATCAGATGGTGAAAGTGGAGCGTGATGGTCATGTGGCATCATAAGGCTCCAGCCAATGTTCGTAGATTTCTGCTTCGATAAAATCGTCTGGTCTTTCGGCGTTGTCTCCCCAAACCTCTTTCATTTTAAATCTAACGCGTATCAAATGAGACTGGTCCGGTTTGGCACGATAAGCATTTTGTTCTGGATTTTTAAACTCACCAATACGTCGTTCAATTATGCCAACTTTACCTCGTAAATATGCTGGCGTCCTTACGTGTCCTGGGGGCCACTGGGAAAGAACTCGAACCTTCATGAGGCATCTCCATAGGTGACTCCGCGAGCTTTTATAACTTCCATTTTTTCTGCTAATTCTTGAGTAGAAAAAGCTCCAGCCTCAATCATGTTTTGCCCAATAGAGGCAATCCACCTTTCATAATAACTCATTTTTTCATAGGCGTCTTCGCCCATATCTTCGAGCACTCGGCGCAAGCTATCAGTATTCATTAGACCAGCTGATGATGACAGTACCATTAAAGCGTCTACACGTTTCTCCCAAAGAGCAAAGTCATGTTGTTCGTGGTCAATATTTCCGGCGGGAGAGCCACCCATATCGTGCCAACGTTTTCCAAAAAACCGTGTCATAAGGCATAGCTAGAGTTGGGTTTTGTAATTGTCCAGCAATCTAGTGGAGTTAACGTTAGCAAATTGCCAGTAAGAAGACTTCAGCGCTGTGACGCAAAAAGTACATAGCATTTACTGATTAGCCTTTAAAAACACGTTGAAAAATGGTCTCGACATGTTTTGTATGATATTCAAGATCAAATTTATCTTCTATTTCTTTCACAGTCATTACTTTTAAAACTTCAGAGTCTGTCTTTAGCTCAGTTAAAAAATCAGCTCCTTGTTCCCATACTTGCATCGCACTTTTTTGGACTAAACGGTAGCTATCTTCTCGGCTTAGACCTTTTTGCGTAAGTGCTAGGAGTACTCTTTGGGAATGAATAAGGCCTTTGAACTTGATCATATTTGTGATCATATTTTCAGGATAAATAACTAATTTATCAATCACGCTGGTCAACCTAGAAAGAGCAAAGTCTAGAGTAATCGTAGCATCAGGCCCAATGTTGCGTTCGACTGAGCTGTGCGAAATATCCCGTTCATGCCACAAAGCAACATTTTCCATTGCCGGGATTACACACATTCGTACGAGGCGCGACAATCCAGTAAGATTTTCAGTGAGAACTGGGTTTCGTTTGTGTGGCATTGCAGAGCTGCCCTTTTGACCCTTTGAAAAAAATTCCTCGGCCTCTAGTACTTCGGTACGCTGCATGTGGCGTATTTCGATAGCTAGGTTTTCAATTGAACTAGCAATAACACCAAGGGTTGCGAAAAACGCAGCATGACGATCTCTTGGTATGACTTGGGTACTGATTGGTTCGGGTATTAAACCAAGTTTTTCACAAACATGCTTTTCAACTGCAGGGTCTATATTTGCAAATGTACCAACCGCACCTGAAATTGCTCCAGTTGCTATTTCATCCCTGGCAACCTGCATTCGAGTTAAATTTCTTTTCATTTCGGCATAAAATTTGGCGAAAGTCAGGCCCATTGTGATTGGTTCGGCGTGAATTGCGTGGCTGCGTCCGATACGAATTGTATGTTTATGTTCATGAGCACGGCGCTTCAAAGCTTCAAGTAATGCTTCAAGGTCGGCTATCAAAATATCTGCTGCTTTAGTTAACTGTACATTAAAAGTTGTATCTAGTACGTCTGAACTCGTCATTCCTTGGTGAACAAATCTTGCCTCATCAACCCCGATTATTTCTGCCAAGTGCGTAAGGAATGCAATAACATCGTGTTTTGTGATGGCTTCAATCTCATCTATTCTATTAACGTCAAAATCTATATCTTTGGCTTTCCAAACGGCCTCTGCACTTGTCTGGGGAATAACGCCTAAATCGGCTTGAGCATCGCAAGCATGAGCCTCAATTTCATACCATATTCGAAATTTGTTGGCGGGCGACCAGATGGCAACCATTTTGGGACGAGAATAACGTTTGATCATCGGCTCATAGCCTTAAATGTTTGAGACTTAAGCTGGGCTGTAGCCTAGCGAGCCTTGATACTCAAGCTTTGGGTGACTGCTTGTACGCAGAACACGCAATTTCTTTGTAATGGTATTCGCTGAACGTAGGAGTGTTGAGGTTAGTTATTATAGGTTTAAATTCCCATTAATTTGGCATCAAATTCATATTTAGTTAAATTTTCAAAGCCATTTTCCGTAATTAACACCTGATCTTCCAGTTTAATTGAAAAATCACCGCCCACTGGAGAAACCAAAGCCTCAACGCAGAGCACCATCCCCGGCTCTAATTCATATTCAAATGCTCCATCGACGAGTTGGTCTGGATATGCAATTAATGGCCATTCATCACACAGACCCACACCATGCATCAGACAGCCATATTTTTGTTTTTGATAATTTTCATTTAAACGATGGCAGTTCTCAGATAGACTTCGCATAGAGACTCCGGGTGCAAGCATTCTCATATTTTGCAGTATGTGCTCGTGAGCATGCTGCATAGCTGATATCATATCTGGGCGGGGCGCTTTGTCTCCAATCCACCAACTACGAGATATATCCACACAAATGCCGTAGCTACTGATTAAATCCGTATCAAAACTTACAATCTCATTATTTTGCACCAATCTCGGCCCACATTCTTGAAACCAAGGATTTGTCCTTGGTCCTGAAGCTAGAAGCCTGGTTTCTATCCACTCGCCACCTCTTTTAATATTTTCTGAATGTAAAACTGCCCAAATATCATTTTCACTCATGTTTCCAGATGGCACGCCGCTGCGTGCCTCAGTCTCCATTTTGTAAACGGCCGTTTCACATGCGTGACTGGCACAGCGCATTGCTTTAATTTCATCCGGCCCTTTAATAACTCTGGCCTTCTCAGTTAATTCTTCACCGTCCATTATCTCAAAGCCTTGCTTTTCAAGTGCTCGTAGGCCCACCAGCATAATTTTATCAACAGCAAGGCGCATATTTCCTTCGCCATGCTCAATAATAAGATCTTTTACCTCATGACTGAACTTTTCTGCTGCCAGATGGGCCATGTCGCCTCGATCAAAATAGAAGAAGTCCGCTCCTGAGCGTTGTTCGCAAACTAGTGGATTAAATTCAGACAAGAATGGTGAGTTTTTATAATCCCACATCACCATGTATCCGTCGGCGCATACAATCAAAGCTCGGAATGGGTTATGAGTATTCCAGAGTTGCATATTAGTACTATCACTGGCGTAACGAATATTGAGTGGGTCAAATACGATTAAAGCGCCATAGTTTCGTGAGTTTACTCCATCGACTAATCTTTGATGACGAAATTGTCGCATTGCTTGTAAATCTGGTAGCTCTAACCCCGCCTGTCGCCATTCATCAAATGCTAGTTTGGTTGGCCCTATTTCAACACGGTCCATATCATTTGGAGTATTATCACCAGTAAATAATCCTTTGGTTGGATCAATTTTACGTGTATGACTGAAGGGTATATTCATAGCGTGACCTCCTGGCTACCTCAATAGTTGTATAGTAGAAGTCGTAATTGCAGGTTTGTTTGCGACATAATTAGGGTTTATTATTTTTGGTGCAGTTTTATGGTAGAGATTTTACAAGATCACATTCCTTATGATATCTCCGAAAAACCAAATTTACCTGGGGTTAAGCTGCTTTCTTTAGGAGGGTGGTTGGTTGAAGATGAGGCTTTTGCAATGCAAATGGCAGAGCGTGACAGGCTGATTAGTGAATTACCTGATGAAGTATTTCGTGACGCTGGCGCTTCTTTTGAGGCAAAAACTGAAGTATTGGAACAAGTCCTACTAGTTTTAAGAGGTCGCTCTAATTACAAAATAAGTGCGAACCAAGTTATTCGTCCTGATAAAGTTGTTATCAAACTCGATGGTGATCCTTTATTGACAGCTGCTAGATTAGTTCAAGAAGATCTTTGCCTCCATGAAAAAAGTGGTGATGAGCATGTTTTGACTGCGGGTGTACTATGTTTTCCAGCAAGCTGGACCCTTGCTGAGAAAGTAGGTCGCCCTCTTAGTGCGGTTCATGGTCCAGTAGTTGAATACGATGAAAACATCGCTAAACGGGTCCAGCGAATGTTCGATGGTCTAAAAGCTGATCGCCCAATTTGGCGATACAACCTTTTACGATATGTACGCCCAGACCTTTACCAACCGCGTTCTGAGTCTGATGCGCGTAGAATAGATCTGGATTATGGTAATGGTGACTATATTCGAACTGAACATCAATCATTAATACGAATGCCTAAAACAAGTTCAGTCTTATTTTCGATACATACGTACATTGTGAAGGATTGATTTTTAGTTCGAGATTACAGGTTACTATCATCTAGTAACTTAAAGGCTTAGTCGAAGAATAAAGAAGGCGTAGCATGATGACGCCTTCTTAAATAAAAATTAGCAGCTAGCAGCTATAGTACATTCCAAATTCTACAGGGTGAGGCGTATGTTCGTAATGCAATACTTCGTCCATCTTTAGGTCGATGTAACCAGATATCTGGTCCTCTGTGAATACGCCGCCTTCTGTCAGAAAACCCATATCAGCTTTTAGTTCATCTAAAGCTTCACGTAAGGATCCACATACAGTCGGGATATCTACCAATTC
>CEWO01198283.1_pt1 | contig 20025 bp, 22 predicted proteins | sample 361561 | NCBI WGS metagenome assembly CEWO01 (sample SAMEA2623627, study PRJEB7988) | marine metagenome | isolation source: saline water (ENVO:00002010), including
TTAATCTCATAATAATCGCCGGTACTAACATTGTATGTTGATCCTACAGTCATGCCACCATCATCAGTAATAACAGCCAAACCGATAAGGCTTCCTGTTCCTGCAAAATCTCCATCAACTGCGTCAAATGTAAGCCCTGAACTTGGTAAACCAATAACGCCAGAACAATATCCTTCGTAAAAATAATCGTAGTCTTCACCTGTGTAATAGTCATAGTAAGTATAATAGTAATCATCATAACATCCATAGTCAATAACAACTGCCTGTCCATCTAATTCATAAGAATTATTGCCAGCCATAAAATTATCAGCACAATTTCCATCACAATCATATCCAGGCTCAGCATATATACAAGATGCATCATCTGCTTCTGTTGCAGTAGAGTCATAATTACAAGCGGTAGTATCCATGCAACCTCTGACTGCTTCCTCTTCACAGCTATTAAAAACAAGCATTGTAATCAAGAGGGGTAAAATATAAATTAATCTATTCATAATTTGGGGTTTTAATTTGTTTAATAATGCATGAATATAATTATAATTTACTTATAACTAACAACTTACATGTTTTTATGTTTGTATCATTGGAGGAGAATTAATTATAGAATTAATAGAAAAAGTGAATGTCAAAAGTATCGCATTCTTAAAGAAGAAATTTTAATTTAAAACCGTAATATATCCCCTATTATATAGATCTCCCTCAGAGTAATTAAAATTATACTCTTTTAAAACATTTATAACAATTTTTTTCATTATCATCGAGTTCCCGGTGATTATTAGAGCTGGCAAATCATACTGCTGCTTTAATATAAAATTTTCTACAATAATAGAAACCTCCCCATGCTTTACACCATGTAAGTCTAACTTTGGAGTTGATTTATATTTTTCATGAAATCTTTTAGCCATAAGTAAATACAATAATAATTAAAAGATTTTTAATATAATTTCTATCTTTAAGAATACAAGAAGTATTAAAACTTATTATAGTAATATATGGAATTTATTGATATTCAAAACAAACTTAAAAATGTTATTAACCAATCTATTTTTTATAGAATTTTCTATTGGAATTCTATTACTTCAAAAATTGGAGAGATAATTGGAGAGATACAAAAAACAGCTGAAGATGTCAAAAAAGATGCGAATCACTATCAACAATTAAAAGAAGATTTTTCTGAAATAAAAATTAACTGGAAATCGGAGGAAAAAATTAACAATCAACTAAAAAATGATATTAAAATACTTCAAAATAAAGTTGACTTACTTTCCCCATTAGAAATTAAAAATATTGAACTGGTTAATGAACTGAATGAGATGAAAGCTCAAAAAAATGCAAAAGATACTGAGCACGCAACCAAAATGGCGAGATTAGAACAGTGGGAAAATAATCAAAATGAACGTTTTCAAATATATAAGGAAGAAAAGGAAAGAAAACTATCTGAAAAAATTGAAAAATTAAAAAGAACATGGCAAGATCATGAAGATAATGTTAACAAAGAAATAAAGTTAATTTGCCAAGATGAAGCAATATCTTTTATAGAAGAATGGCATCATGATAAAAAACCCGATAATGTAATTAAAATATGCAACGAGTACATTGTATTTGACGCTAAAAGTCCACGAAATGAAGAATTGAATAATTTTCCAACATACATAAAAAGTCAGGTTTCAAATTTGTCTAAATATGCTAACCACAAAGATGTTAAGAAGCATTTATTTTTAGTTGTACCCAATAACACTATTGAAGTTTTACAAAAACAATTAACTTATAATGATTCTAATTATTGTGTTCACATTATATCACCCCAATCATTAAGGATAACAATGTGGTCTTTAAAACAAATAGAATTATATGAATTTGCAGAAAAGCTATCCCCTGAAGACAGAGAAAATTTAGCCCGAGTATATGCAGGATCTCAAAACTACATTAAAAGAATTGTCCAAATCAATAATGATGTAAATGAAATGGGATTAGATTTAATTGCTCAAAATATGCAGTTGATTTCAAAAGAAAGTTTAAAGGGAATACAAGATAATGCTCTAGAAATGGAACAGATGGATATTATTAATGTCAGTAAGCAGAATCGTGGAAAAACAATTGATGTCAAAGAAGAATCACAAAGACAAGAACATATCAGATTCAAAGCACAACAACAGTCTATAATATCACAGCCTAATCAAAATAAAAGTAAGGCTAGTGATATAGAGCAAGATAAAACGTAAGAAAAATCAAAAATATAAAATATATAGTTTTAGGTTTTTTATATTTATATATCCATGAGAAAAATTACATCTATATTAATAATCCTTTTACCACTCATTTCTTATTCACAAACTAGAATTAAGATCTCTGGATTTTCTGAGTATGATGCATGGACACACATGGATCCTTTTTACCTGGTTGAGCCCAACCCCGACACAGACAATATGCGACCAGTAGAATATGAGGAACGGAATACACATATTAAACTTGGTCTAGATAGTCAATTAATGCCGTACTGGATAGGAGTTATTGGTGTAAAAATTGACTTCCGAAAATTATGGGGTAATAGAAAACATATTAACGATGGCGATGTATATTTTGCGTCAACTTACCCCATGACCCCTTATCAAACTAGAAGGGACTATATTAAATATGACCTAGCCTTTTATTACGGAGGTCGAAATACTCAAACCATAAAACCATATTTAGGGTTTGGTGGAGAATTTAAAATAGAAGAAACTACTAGTACATTTATATATATTGACAATCAAATTAATGCTGGCGCAGAACCAATTGTATCTATTCCTGTTGATGAGCATGTTGAAAGACGCTTTAATTACTACGGAGTTGCAGGTGTTGATATTATGTTAAGACGACATTTTTATTTTGCAACACAATTAAGATTGTACTTTGATGAATTTCAAATTGATGAAAAACATTTAATTCGAGATCGCACTGTTGAAACTCAATGGCGACCAATGATTGAATTAGGTTTTGTATTTTAAGTTTTATGAAAAAATATATCTTTTTATTAATACTTTTTCCTTTGTTTATTTTTGGGCAAAGTGGCATAAGTATGTCTGGTTTGAGTCAATTCAATACTGGTGAATCTATTGTATTAATCGACGGCAGTATTGAACCTTATACCTATGAAAAAAGAAATAATAGTATTACTGTATCAATATTCCGTGGACGTAAATTTAGTATAGGTACAATCGCTTTAAAAGGTGACATTTCATATAATATTGAAAAAACTAATTATTTTAACGAATCTATTTCTATTAATGAACATGAAATAATTACACGTAGTTTGGTACCTAGTTTAGAATTACTATACATACTTTTTCAAAGTAAAAAAGCATTTCTTTACAGTAGTCTAGGAAGTTATGCCATTATTCAAAATTTGAATATATCTGAAGAAACCTATTTAGTAACAGAAGATTTTCTATCTAAATATAATAGTATTACCCCGTTTGCTAGAATTGGTTTTCAAGTGAATTCTGGACGATTCTTTATAAACCCTTTCATTAGTTTTGATTTAGAAAAAATAAACTTTAATGCAGTAGATGAAATACTTACTGCTAATTTGAAAGAAAAAATAGAAAACTATAGTATTAGAACTGGATTAAGTTTTGGGATTATGTTTTAACTATTCCTCATAATTTAATTCTGAAGGAATTGTTAAATAATCAAAAGTTTCAACTAGTGCACCAGTAGATAATAAAATCAAATCTATATACACATTTCTCCCATCTTCACCTGAATTTAAAAAACTACTACTTTGTCCTGGAGCAATTACAATGTCAATGACGTTTAATTCACCAGACATTGGATGGTAAGCATTATTATGATCTATATATTCAAATTGATAACTTCCAGGCTTAGTTTCATAATACACATCATAATTGAAATCAGAAGGTATATCTGGGTTATAGATACTAACACTTGTAGGCTCAATAATTGTTCTTATTCTCAAAAAAGCTTTTCCATCATTACCATCTTTACAACCTCCCAGAGTTATAATAAAACCAAGTAATAATATTTTATTAAAAATTTTCATACTCGCAATTTAAATATATTTTTTATAATCAAAAACATCTAATAAGCATTTTGCATGATCGCAGTAAATCCACCATAAATATTTATAACATTTTGATAACCTTTAGATTTTAAAATAGAACAGGCAATCATAGAGCGATAGCCCCCTGCGCAATAAACCAAGTACTTATCGTTGTTATTTAATTTACTAAGATTTAAATGTAACTGACTAAGTGGAATGTGTACAGAGTCATCAACAAATCCTAATTCAAGTTCTGGTATTTTTCTAACATCTAATATTTTAAAATTATTATTTTTATATTCATCTATTTCAGATGGATTGATTGATTTAACTATGTCAAAAGATATATTGTTAAATAAATCTTTTTCTTTAGAATCTAAATGTAAATAACCTACAACTTTTTCATAACCTATCCTGGCTAATCTTGAAATTATTTCTCTTTCTTCGTCAATAGCACAAACAATAATTAATTCTATATTATGTGGTATTAGTGCACCAACCCAAGGTGCAAACATGCCAGTTTTACCGATATTGATTGAGCCTGGTATAAAACCTTTCTCAAAATCATTAGGCATTCTGACATCTAATATGATAGCGCCTCCTTTTAACTTAGCTATGAGATCTTTAGCATCTAGCTTTTGTAAACTTTTCTCTAATACTGTGACGACAGTTCTATAACCCTCCCGATTCATTTTTACATCGTGAGAAAAATAATCCGGTGCATCTGAAATACCATCTAATACAATACTTACAAATTCCTTTTTAGTCATTTTTTGTAAAGCATAGTTATATTGCTTTTGTTTGCCAATAGTGGATTGCCTATCAGAACTAATATTTTTTCCACAAGCAGAACCTGCGCCATGGGCAGGGTACACAATTGTATGATCCGGTAAATTCATTAAAACATTATGCAATGAATCATATAAATGTCCTGCCAAATCTTGACGTGTTAATTTAGGATTGACTGCTAAATCAGGTCTTCCAACTTCGCCTATAAATAAAGTGTCACCAGTAAAAACAGCTTCTTCTTTATTTTGATTAGATAATAAAAGATAACATGTAGACTCCATTGTATGACCCGGTGTATGTAGTACCTTGAAAATTAAATCACCTAACGAGAATTCTTGTCCATTACTCGCAATAATGCATTGATAAGTTGTTGTCGCATTTGGACCAAATACAATTTCCGCATTAGTTAATTTAGCTAGTTCAAGATGTCCAGAGACAAAATCAGCATGAAAATGTGTTTCAAAAATATATTTTAATGTAGCATTACGATCCTGTAACAATTCCATATAAGGCTCAAAGTCTCTAATCGGATCAATTATAATAGCTTCATTATTAGACTCAATATAATACGATGCCTGGGCTAAACAACTTGTATATATTTGTTTGATGTACATAGATTAAATTATTTCAAATAAAAATATAATTAAAGATAATAATAAAAGAGTTACTGAAAATAACTTTTTTGTAACGTTAACATCAATTTTGTTTAATAGATAGATTCCTATTAACATCCCAATTATCGCAGAAAATAGAATTGCTGTAATAAAAAATATTTGAAATTTAAACTGAAATACCGTAATCTCTAGCATAATAGCTAAAAATGTATTTAACATAATAATAAACAAAGTACTTGACGCCGCTTCCTTCATATTCATTTTAGCAAATAAAACTAATACTGGCAAAATAATAAATCCCCCTCCTATTCCTAAAAGACCTGTAAGAATACCTACCAACATTCCAATTACAAAAAAAATGATTTTAATGTCATATTTAAAATTAAATTGACTCGTTTTAAATAAAGAAATAGCTGAAAAAAAGACAACAAATGAAAACAAAATCATTAATAGTGTTTCTTTACTAATATCAATGAGTCCTATATAATCAGGTATAGCAGGAAAAATATACACCCTAGATATACACGTGAAAAATAATGTTGGAATTATAAATGTTGAAATATTTTTAATCTGTAGATTTTTTTGCTTTATGTGTTGAAGTGTACCAAAAAAAGAAATTAAAAAAACTAATAATAATGAATAGGTAGTCGCCTCGTAAATAGATAATTTAAATATGTAAATAAGTATTGGGATAATTATAATTGATCCCCCTGAGCCGAACAAGCCAAAAATTAAACCAGCAAAAATAAAAAAAACATATCCTAATAAATGCATTATCAATTGTAATTAATTTAATAATTAAAAAACTTGTATTGTAATTAAAATAATAATACTATAAATTGCAATATACAATCTAATACTTAGATCTATGAAACATTTATTATTATACTTTTATATTACAACATTACTAATATTTTCGAATTGTTATATCTCAAATGATAATATGACAATAAATAATCCTAAAAATATTATTTTAATGATTGGTGATGGCATGGGATTGAGTCAAATCTCAGCCGCAATGTACTCAAATGGTGGACAGCTAAATATTGAAGAAGCTAAATATATTGGTCTCATTAAAACAAATAGTGCCTCATCAATAATAACTGATTCTGCTGCAGGAGCTACAGCATTTTCTACTGGAAAAAAAACATATAATAGGGCTATTAATATGGATGTTGACACCCTGCCATTAAGACCAATTACATCACTACTATCAAATTATCATATTAAAACAGGAATTATCGCAACATCTAGTGTAACCCATGCCACACCGGCATGTTTCTATGGTAATCAAATCGATCGATATCATGTTGATGAAGATCTAGCTGACCAATTTCTAAAAACTAACATAAACGTATTAATGGGTGGAGGAGAAGATTACTTCAATAAACGAAGTGATAAACGTAATCTGATTGACTCATTAAAAAATAAAAATTATGTAGTTATCGATTCTATTATAGATTTTTATAATCTTTCCACTGAAAAGTTAATTAACTTTTGTGCTCCAAAAGAGCCTGCAAGCATATTAAATGGCAGAGGAGAATTTTTGCCATTAGCAACTAAAACAGGAATTTCTGTTTTAAATACAAACAATTCTCATGGTTTTTTCTTAATGATTGAGGGTTCGCAAATTGATTGGGGCGGGCATGACATGGACTCTGATTACATTATATCTGAAACTTTAGATTTTGACTTAGCAATATCAGCAGTTTTAGAATTTGCAAAAGAAGATAAAAACACTCTTGTTCTCATAACTGCAGACCACGAAACTGGAGGCTATGGTATTACAGGCGGAAATACAAAGACCAATACAATCCATGGCGATTTTTTAAATGATGACCACACCGCATCAATGGTTCCTATTTATGCATTTGGACCAGGAGCGGAAAATTTTATTGGTACATATCACAACACAGATGTATATTATAAAATACTATCAAGTTTTCAAATTAAAAATTGAACTTCGGTTTTTAACAAATGATTGTTAAAAACAAATTTTATTTAATTAGATAAAACATGAAATTTGTACGTATTATTGCTACGTCAAATGAATATATGGGGGTATATTTATTCTGAACTGTTAAAACATACTAATTTCTTGTTAGTTAATAACAGCAAAAAGTCCGATTTATCGGACTTTTTTGATTTAATACCTATTAACTATTTGGTTTTAACATTTTTTTAGGATCTACCAGACGATCAAATTCTTCTTCGGTAAGAAATCCTAATTGAACTGCAGCATCTTTTAAAGTAGTGTTTTTAGAGTATGCTTGTTTTGCAATTTTAGCGGCATTATCATAGCCAATATGTGAGTTTAGTGCCGTTACTAACATTAGCGAATTATTTAAATTTTCATCAACTTTATTCTGGTTAACCTTAATGCCGTTAACACATTTTTCAACAAATGAATTACATGAGTCTGCTAATATTCTTGCAGAGAATAAAAAATTAAAAACTATCATTGGCTTAAATACATTCAGTTGGAATTGGCCCTGAGATCCAGCAAAACTTATCGCAGTATCATTACCTAATATTTGTGCACAAACCATCGTCATTGCTTCGCATTGTGTTGGATTAACTTTACCTGGCATAATTGAAGAGCCAGGCTCATTGGCTGGAAGAATAATTTCTCCTATGCCACATCTTGGTCCGGAAGCTAATAATCTGATATCATTAGCGATTTTATAAAGTGACATCGCGATTTGCTTAATCGCGCCGTGACTCTCAACAAATGCATCATGAGTCGCTATACCTTCAAATTTATTATGAGAACTATTAAATGATAAACTTGTAAATTCATTAATCTTATCAACTGCTAATTTATCAAAACCAGCAGGCGTATTAACACCTGTTCCGACAGCAGTACCTCCAATTGGCAAATCTGACAAATGCGTTAGAGTATTTTTAAGTGCTTTAATACCATAATCTAATTGGGAAACATAGGTGGCAAATTCTTGACCAATTGTAAGTGGAGTGGCATCCATTAAATGGGTACGGCCAATTTTCACAATGTCTGTAAACATATCAGCTTTCCTATGTAATGCTAATTTTAATTTTTCTAACGCAGGAATAGTTTTACTAATCAAAATCTTATAAGAAGCTATGTGCATTGCTGTAGGGAAAGTGTCATTAGATGATTGAGACATATTTACATCATCATTAGGATGAATTTGAAAACCACAATCTTGTTTGACTAGATTTGCAATCACTTCATTTACATTCATATTGGTTTGTGTTCCAGAGCCAGTTTGCCAAATAACTAGGGGAAAATGATCATCATATTTGCCTTTTTCTATTTCATCACAAGCCATCGAAATCACTTCTTTTTTTTCTTTTGATAAATCTGACAATTCATAATTTGCATGGGCTGCTGCTTTTTTTAATATAGCAAATCCTTTTATTAACTCTGTGGGCATACTACCGGGACTACCTATCTTAAAATTTTCAATAGAACGCTGTGTTTGAGCACCCCAAAGTTTGTCACTTGGAACCAGAACCTTACCTAGGCTATCAAATTCTTCTCTCATAATGAATTTATTTTATTTTATTTTAACAAATCTAATACATTTAAAGGAGGTCTTCCTATTATAGCTTCGTTATCTTTAACAACAATAGGTCTTTGTATTAAAATTGGATTTGAATGCATTATTTGAATCCACTGATCCTCTGTAAATTTTTTCTGCTTGTATTTTTCTTTATATAACTTTTCTTCTTTACGAATCAAATCAATAGCCGATATGTTTAATAACTTTAAAAGTTGCTTGATTTCTATTAAGGAAGGTGGATTATATAAGTATTCTATAATTTTAAAATCTACGTTTTTGGAATTAAGTATCTCTAACGTTTCCCTACTTTTTCTACATCTTTTATTATGATATATTTTCATTAGCTTTATTTATTAGTTTGACCAACCATCATTAAATATTCTTTTATAAACGAATCTAATTCCCCGTCTAAAACTTTGTGAGCATTTGCTGTTTCAAAATTAGTTCTAAGATCTTTAACCATCTTATAAGGGTGCAACACATAATTTCTAATTTGTGAACCCCACTCTATCTTTTTCTTACTACTTTCCATTTTCATTTTTTCTGCTTGTCTTTTTTCTAATTCTATTTGATATAATTGTGATTTTAATAACAATAATGCTTTTTTCTTATTATCTAATTGGGATGCTGACTCAGAATTCTCTATAATTATGCCTGAGGGCTTATGTCTTAATCTCACTGCTGTTTCAATTTTATTAACAGCTTGACCTCCTGGCCCCCCCGCGCGAAAAGTTTCCCAATCTAAATCTGCGGGATTAATTTCAATATTAATACCATCATCAACTAAAGGATATACAAAAACTGATGCAAAAGAAGTATGTCTCTTGGCATTAGAATCAAAGGGAGAAATTCTAACTAAACGATGTACGCCTGTTTCACCTTTTAAATAACCATATGCAAAATCACCTTGAAATTCAAGAGTTACTGATTTGATTCCCGCTGTATCACCAGGACTAATATTTATCTCTTTAATAGAGTATTTATTTTTTGTTCCCCACATCAAATACATCCTCATTAACATAGAGGCCCAATCTTGACTTTCAGTACCACCTGCACCTGGGTTAATTGTTAAAATAGCAGGCATATTATCCTCTTCTTTACTTAACATATTTTTAAACTCAATATCCTCCAGTAATAATTTAGTTTGTTGAAAATGAATTTGAAATTCTTCTTCAGTAATTTCCTTTTCTATAAAAAAATCGTATAGTGTCGTCAAATCTTCTATTGATGAGTTCAATTGATTATAGCCATCAACCCATAATTTTTGATAATTGATTTTCTTAATGACCATTTCTGCAGATTTTGGATCATCCCAAAAGTTATTTTTTTGTGTTTTTAACTCTTCTTGAGCAATAAATGATTTTTTTTCTTCTATATTTAAATACTCATGAAGAATATCTAGTCTCTTTTGAAAATCTTTAATTTGATCTATTAAAACCATGGGAAACTATAATTAAAAAATTAACTTTCTAATGAATATAAATAATTTAAATTAGTTATTTCCTAAAATAATTCATTATAGTTAAAATCATTAAATGAAAACAAAATATCGATCAATTATATTACTGCTAATATCTATCATTAGTGCCACAATAGCACAGGGACTTAGCGTCATTTCAATACCTTGGTATTTTACTGATATTCTCGAAAAAAGCTCTGTTTTTACACTCGGGTATTCCGCAATCACTTTTTTCGGGTTAATATGGGGACTATATGCTGGTGTCATTATCGACAACTATAATAGAAAAAAAATACTAATTTATATTAATTTATCAAGCACATTATTATTTGCTTTGCTTGGTATTTATCTTGTTGTAATTGATCCTAATAGTGTTATTGCGCCCTTGATCGGTTTCGGAGCTTGTAGTTTTTATTATATAGTCTTTTTTCCAAATTTATATGCAATAATTAAAGAATTTACAAGTAAAAAAGACTATATAAAAATTAACTCTATCGTGGAATTATTTATACAATCCACTAATATTATATCTGCAACTTTATGTGGAATATTATTGTCCGGAAGTAGTGAGGTTTTAGATTATTTTAATTTAGTATTATTTGACTTTGAAGAGTGGAGTGTTGAGAATATTTTTTTATTAAATTCTATAATGTACTTTATAACTTTTGGATTATTATTATTCGTGAAATATCATCCTGAGCGAAAAAAAACTATATATAATATCAAAAAAGCAATTAAAGAAGTTCAATTAGCAATTAAATTCTTAAAAAAAAACCAGGACATATTGATTTACGCAGTTTGCTCTCAAATTGTTTTTGCCTTTTTAATTGTAGAACTATTCGCATTATTACCATTGTTTATAAAAAACTGCTTAAATGAAAATGTAATTACATTTGCTCTTGCCGATGTAACTTATGGGTTTGGAGCCATTCTGGCTGGATTTACAACAGTCATACTACTTCGATATTATAATAAATTAATAGTAACAATAATTTTAATCATAATAGCAGGTTATGCATTTACAATTATGGTTGAATTTCAACAGTTAATTATTTTCTTTATTTGTTCGTTTTTAATAGGTGTAGCCAATGCTAGTATAAGAATAACTAGAATGAGTTATTTTTTTGATAAAATTCCAAATAATTTAATGGGCAGGACTAACACTATATTTAATTCAATTAATACTTTAATTAGAGGTTTTTTAATTTTATTATTTTCAATTTCTTGGTTCACAAAAGGAGAAAATGTAATAATTGGATATAAAATTGGAGTAATTATACTAATTCTATTTAGTCTCCCCTTGATTATTACAATGCTTCGACGTAAACTATATTAAAATTTTTTTACCTAAGTGATCTAAGAAAGTATAGGACAATAAAGAGCCTGAATCATCTTCTTCTAAATATAGAATAACTCTGTTTTTAAAAGACCACTTCATTTGAAAAGAAGGAAAACCATTTTTCAAAAATGCTACTACAAATGGATGTGCTTTAAGTGTAATATTTTTTACAGACTTATGAGTGGCCAGCAAATCTAATTTTTCTTTTAATTGGTCAATCAAAACAATTGGTGCCTCAATTTCACCAGAGCCATTGCATGAAGGACATGATTCTCGAGTTTTAATTGTAATTTGAGGACGAACTCTTTGTCGTGTTATTTCAATAAGACCAAAACGACTAGGAGGCAGTATTTTATGTTTAGCCCGATCATCCTTCATATGTTCTTTTAAGGTCTCTGTTAGTTTTTTTCTGTTTTCAACAGAATACATGTCAATAAAATCAACTACAATAATGCCCCCCATATCTCTTAATCGTAACTGACGGGCCACTTCAGCAGCTGCTTGAAGATTAACTTCTAATGCATTTTCTTCTTGTGTGTCGTGTTTATTTGTTCTATTTCCACTATTGACATCAATAACGTGCATCGCTTCGGTGTGCTCAATAACTAAATAAGCGCCCTTTTTCATCGAAACAGACTTCCCAAACGAAGTTTTTATTTGTTTTTCAATATTATACAATGAAAAAAGTGATTTTTTAGTACTATGTAAGCTAACTATTGATTCTTTTTCTGGGATATGCTTCTGTAAATAATGTTTGACTTCATCAAATAGAGTTTGATTATCAATACTAATTTTGGTTACGTGCTCATTGATACTATCTCTCAATAAAGACAATACTTTACTTCTTTCAACAGATATTAACTTTGGCGGCTTAGATCCCTTTAATTTTCTATGCACATCCATCCATCTTCTAATTAGATTACGCAGATCTGTATCTAAATCTATAACTTTTTTGTTTTTTGCTACTGTCCTAATGACAACGCCAAATCCATCAGGGACAATACTTTTAATCAATCGTACTAAACGTTTCTTTTCTTTTTCGTCTTTTATCTTCTGAGAGACCGAAATTCTGTTCGAGAATGGTACTAATACAAGATATCTTCCAGCTAGTGAGATTTCAGCAACTACTCTAGGCCCTTTAGTTGAGATGGGTTCTTTTGAAACTTGGACTAAAACAATATCATCCTTTTTGAGGACTGCATCCATTAAACCATCCTTTGCTAAATTATCTTTAAAATCAGCTTTTAATTGATTCCAGCGTGTTGATTTTTTATTAATCGTATTATGAACATAATTTCTGGATGAATTAAAATACGGACCAAGATCATGATAATGCAAAAAAGCATCTTTATCTTGTCCCATGTCTAAAAAAGCTGCATTTAAAGAAGATGCAATTCTCTTGACCCTAGCTAAATATATGTCAAAGACTGAGCAAACATTTTTATTTAACGGCAATTGATGTAACTCTATCAAACGCCCTTCTTTTAAAACTACTATGTCTATACTCTCCTTTGCAGATTGAATTACTAATTCAGTATTCACTACATTTTAAATTGTTATAGAAAATAATATCACAAGCCTATAAGGTAATATCTTTTACCTACTTCTTCTTATGTCTATTTTTTCGAAGACGCTTTTTCCTTTTGTGAGTAGACATCTTATGTCTTTTTCTTTTTTTACCACTAGGCATAATATCCCGATTTTACTTTCTAATTAATTACTATTAATAATCAGATTTGATTACTTTTCTTTACTCTATTAATAAACTTTTTTGCAGGTTTAAAGCTAGGCACAACATGTGCAGGGATAGTGATGGTAGTAGTAATATAGCCGTCAGCACTCTTAACAATATTTCTTGCTTTCTTGGACGCTTTCTTTTTAATACCAAATGTGCCAAATTCACGTAAATATACATTTTCGCCCTTTTCAAGGGACATTTTAACAGTGTCCATAAAAGATTCCAATATTACTTGAATTACTTTTCTCTCAACACCTGTTTCTCTTGACAATTGGCTCACTAAGTCTGCTTTAATCATTGCAAAATAAATTTTACTTAATTGCGACCAAATATAATATTTTTATTAAATTTTAGACTAATTTATTCCAAAATTAAAAACATTGACGGATGAAATAATTCTGTGGTACAAAGAAAATAAACGTATCTTACCCTGGAGAAGCACAAAAGACCCGTACAAAATTTGGGTGTCTGAAATCATATTACAACAAACACAAATTAAAACTGGCATTAAGTACTACGTAAAATTCTTAGCCAAATATCCTACAATTCAAAATTTAGCCAAAGCACAAGAATTGGAAGTGCTAAAAATTTGGGAAGGTTTAGGATATTACAACAGAGCTCTTAATATGATGAAGGCTGCCAAACAAGTAATCATGTTTTTTGATGGTATTTTTCCTTCAAAATACATAGATTTAATACAGCTAAAAGGTGTTGGAGAGTATACTGCTTCTGCTATTAGCTCAATCTGTAAAGATGAAAAACGTGCTGTTTTAGACGGCAATGTCTATAGAGTATTAAGTAGAATATATAACATCAATACACCAATAAATACACCTAAAGGAAAGATACAATTTCAAAAAATTGCAGACTCATTACTGCCAAATAAAAATACTGGCATTTACAACCAAGCAATTATGGATTTTGGCTCCATACATTGCACTAAACACAAGCCCAAATGTCTAATTTGTCCAATCCAAAAAACATGTCAAGGATTTAAATTAAATTTAGTCAAAAATAGACCTGTTAAAAAGAAAAAAAATACTATTAAAAATCGTTACTTCAATTATCTACTTATCAATAATAAAAATTTATTTATTATCCAACAAAGAGGAAATAATGATATTTGGAAAAAATTATATGAATTGCCATTAATTGAATCAAAAGCAACAATAAAAGCTGAAAATCTAATGGAATCTAAGTACATAAGGCAGTTCGATTTGTTAAAAATTTCTAAATTAAATTCTATAATTCATAAATTATCCCATCAAAAATTAAATATTCAATACTGGAACATTAAAGTCGATAAAAATGTAGTCTTTGATAATGAAAAAAAAATCAATATAGAAGATGTTGACAAATATCCATTTCCAACGCCATTAAAAAACTTCTTTAATAAAAATAGGCTTGTGTAAATTGGAATGAAAATTTATCTATATTTACCTAAATAAAGTAAAATAAATAGCAGTATGGCAGGATCATTAAATAAAGTTATATTAATAGGAAATTTAGGTGCGGACCCAGAAATGAGAGAAATGCCTGACGGGACTAAAATGGCTAAGTTTTCAATTGCAACATCTGAAAAATATACAAATAAAAATGGTGAAAAAGTATCTAATACAGAATGGCATAATATTGTTTTATGGAGAGGTATTGCTGAAGTTGCTGAAAAGTACTTAAAAAAAGGTGACTCCGTTTGTGTTGAAGGCAAACTCAAAACAAGATCTTGGGATGATGAAAATGGGGTAAAAAAATGGGCTACAGACATACAGGGTGATTCAATGACAATGCTTGGTTCTAGACGTGGTGATACAGATTCAGGTCAATCAAACTCTATGGCTTCTGAGCCACGTATGCAGGAAAATAGCATGCAAAATTCCGAAAACAATTCTGTAGAAGACTTGCCGTTCTCATAATTCGGAAGTCAATGGTTTAACTAAATTATTATTTTGGACACAGATCTCGTTAGTTATAATTTTCTAATTCCTCTCATCTCTTGTTTCTTTCTATTGATTGGATCTGGCTTGATTTCTGGATCTGAAATTGCATTTTTTGGGCTATCCCCTTCTGATAAGAATAAATTAAAAGTATCTTCAAAAAATAAGCATAATGTTATTATTAGATTAATAGCATCACCTAAATTATTACTAGCAACAATACTAATTGCTAATAATGTGATAAATATTGCTATTATTATCATATCATCATTATTATTTACTAACTACATGACCTTTAATAGTGTTATTATCAATTTTATTTTTCAAATTATTCTTACAACATTTTTAATTTTATTATTTGGCGAGGTTATTCCAAAAACATATGCAAACAGAAACTCTTTATTAGTATCTGAAATGATGGCAATACCCCTATTGTTTCTACAAAAAATACTATATCCTGTTTCAAGGTTATTAGTAAAATCTACTAATTTAATAGATAAAAATATTTCAAGAAAATCATCGTTATCACTAACAAGTTTATCACAAGCAGTCAATATTACTTCTGATACTGCAGAAGCCGAAAAAAAATTTTTTAAAGATATTATTCAATTCGGTCAAACAGACGTTAAACAGATTATGAAAGCACGCATTGATATTGTTGCATTAAATATAAACACACCATTTCAAGATGTACTAAAAACAATCCTGAAATCCGGTTATTCTAGAATTCCTGTATATCAGGATAATATTGATCAAATTAAGGGGGTATTATATATTAAAGATTTATTACCCTACTTCGATGTTAACAAATATGATTGGAATTCTATTATCCGTGAGCCCTTCTTTGTTCCCGAAAGTAAAAAGATTGATGATTTATTAAAAGAAATTAAAGAGCGAAAAACTCATCTAGTAATAGTTGTAGATGAATATGGTGGCACCTCTGGAATCGTGACTCTTGAAGATATTTTAGAAGAAATTGTTGGTGATATCAGCGATGAATTTGATCAAGAAGATATTATATATTCAAAAATTGACTCGAAATCTTATATGTTTGAAGGAAAAACATCTCTTAATGACTTTTATAGAATTTTACAAATAGATGGAGATAAATTTGAAGCAACAAAAGGAGATGCGGACACATTAGCTGGTTTTGTATTAGAAAATATCGAGCAAATACCAGAAGAAGGGCAAATTCTAAAATTTAATAATTTAAAGTTTACCATTGAAAAAATTAATAAAAAAAGAATCGTTTCAATAAAAACTGAAATACAAGATTAATGAAAATTCACTACCTATATATTATTATTTGTTTTTTTTGTGTAACATCTTGCAAACAAAGATATACTCCGAAGCCAGATGGATACTTGCGAATTGATTTACAACCAAAAGAATATCAATTATATCAACCTGAAAATTGCCCTTTTTACTTTTATACCTCCAATTATTTTACTTTAACTAATAAAACTAATTGCTGGATTGATTTAAAGTATCCTGAACACCATGCAATAATTCATATAACTTATAAAAAAATAAATAATAATATATTTCAATTAGCCGAAGACTCTAGAAATATGGTTTATAAACACACAATTAAAGCAGAGGCAATCAATGAAAAAATTTACTTTAATAAAGAACATAACACATATGGAACTCTATATGATATTCAAGGCGAGACCGCGTCTTCAGTTCAATTTCATATAACGGATAGTATTAGCAATTTTGTTAGAGGTGCTCTATATTTTCATGTAAATCCTAATCAAGACTCGCTCAAACCAATCATTAATTACTTAAGAGATGATATAATCCAAATTATGGAAAGTCTACGATGGGACGAGTTGAATTCTTCATTAGAATAGATATTTGACATATAAATAAAGAGACACCCAATAAAAGATGCAGAAGTTGATAAATTCCAATTAATTCATGGTAAGTCATTAAAATACCAGTAGAAAAAAGAGCTAAAATTGTAAAAACAATTACCTTAAATTCTATATCTATATTAAATAGATGCCTATAATAGTATATTAACCATGTATTAGATATGAATACAAGCCACGCAATTGTTCTGTGAAATTCAAATACAACGGGTATTTGGGCAATAATATTGGATCGATCAACATATAAAAGTAATGCATCTACCTCTTCACGAACTTGTGTTCCAAATATGATTTGAATTAATGATATAATTAATGCAAACCATATCCATTTACTATAAAAAGATTGATGATAATTATTATTTTTTCTGGTAATTCGATACAAAAAAAATACCATTGATAGTATCAATAAGGCAATCAACATGTGTATACTAATTTTAAAGGGTGCCAATAACGAGTAAACAACAAGAGCACCCATCCAGGCCTGAAAACCCATAAGAAAAACTAAAAAAAACGACAATACAATTAAAAGTTTTTTTCTAGTAAAAAAAGAAACAAATAATACAGCAATACAAATCAAGCCTGCAATAAAACCTAACAATCTATTTATATACTCTGTCCACGTATTAAACACATTGAAATCTAATTGATCATAGCCCCTTTCAGCATATATATCCTTATAATTCTGCGGCAAGTCAGATATGTGAGTAGGCGGAATCCACTCCCCAAAACACTTGGGCCAATCTGGACATCCCATCCCAGACCCGGTCATACGAACAAATCCACCAGCACATATAACTAGGCAAATAGAATAAATGGCAATCTTACATAAAGTATTATATAGCCATAAATAATGCAAATTATTTCTTTTTATTACATTGTTTACTCGCTGATGAGCAACAACCTTTGCTTTTGTTATCACATTTAGCATTTAATTTGCCAGTTTTTTGACAACATTGCTTTCCCTTCGAACAAGAGTGTGATGATTTATCAGACAATAACGAAGCCGAGAACCTACCACCTTGGTGATCGTTGATTATATTAACTATTTCCTGCTCTGAAAACAATTTAGTATCATATTCTACTAGAGCCATTTTATTATCAAAGTTTACCATTGCAACAAGACCTTCCGTAGTATTTAACCTACTCTCAATACCTTTCGCACAGGCACCAGCACAATGCATGCCTTCTATTTTAATATTTACATATTTACTACCTGAATTATTAGAATTCGCATTATCTTGTGCAAAAGAGATACTAATAGTAAAACATAAAATCAGTTTAATAAGTTTATTCATCATAACATATTACTTTCAAAAGTTTATAACTAAACAAATATAAAAAATATATGTCTAAAACAACCATCATTAATTGGTTCATATTATTAATACTATCAATTATTTGGGGGTCATCTTTTATTTTAATGAAAAAAGGACTGAATGGATTTACATATTTAGAAGTTGCATGTTTTCGTTTAATTATTGCATTTATTATTTTAATACCGTTTTTAATATCAAGTTTAAAAAAATTTAAATTAAAATATCTTAAACCCATACTTATAGTTAGTTTAGTCGGGACAGTTATTCCTGCTATTTTATTTCCTTATGGTCAAACATATTTAAATTCATCTTCTGCAGGAATGTTAAATGGTCTAACACCTATTTTTACACTAATTATTGGTGTTGTATTATTTAAAAAAAAATACATCCAAGAAAATATAATCGGCATTATCATAGGACTAATAGGTAGTTATATACTGTTGCTCCCTAAATCTATTGAGATAGTTCAAATAAAATACAGTTTAATGATAATTTTAGCGACTATTTGTTATGCTCTTAGCATAAATACAATCCAAGACCGATTAAAAGAGCTAAAGCCACTTGACATAGCAGTCTTATCTTCTTTTTTTTCGTGCATTATACCAATTATATTTTTTTTAAACAATAACATTGAATCAACTATCGCAAAAATTTATTTCAATATTGACAGTTTTTATTATCTACTAATTTTAGGAATTGTTTGCACTTCATTCGCAATCATATTATTTAATTATTTAATTAAAAAAAGTTCTGCATTATTTGCAGCATCAACAACTTATTTAATACCTGTTTTTGCAATTTTTTGGGGGATACTAGATTCTGAAATTATTCAAAATCATGAAATAATTGGATTGTCAATAATACTGATAGGTGTTTATATTATGAATTATAAACAATTAGAATAGTGAAATATATTGCATAAATACTTTGTTTTAGTATATTTGCATTCCTTAAAAATAATATATAAAGGTATGATTGCTATATTAAATATTGATGGAAGACAATTAAAAGTCGAGAAAAACCAAGAATTCTATGTGAGTAAGATTTCTGGTAAGGAGGGTGATGAATTAACTTTTGAATCCGTTGCATTAATTCAAGATGGAGACAATGTCACATCTGGCAATCCGCTAGTAGAAGGTGCGCAGGTTAAGGTGTCGATACTGGAACAAAAGAAAGATGATAAGATTATTGTTTTTAAGAAAAAAAGAAGAAAAGGCTATAAAGTGAAAAATGGTCATCGTCAAATGATTACAAAAATTAAAATTGATTCAATTTCAATTGGCGGAAAAACTAAAAAAACAACTACAAAGAAAACAACTGCAGAAAAAACAACTGCAGAAAAAACAACTACAAAGAAAACAACTGCAGAAAA
>CEWO01200343.1_pt1 | contig 19895 bp, 22 predicted proteins | sample 361561 | NCBI WGS metagenome assembly CEWO01 (sample SAMEA2623627, study PRJEB7988) | marine metagenome | isolation source: saline water (ENVO:00002010), including
CCTGCCATAACATCACCACGATAAGAATCAGGACTAATCATAAGCCATATTAACATGCAAACTGAAAGTCCTAATAAAATGGTAGATAAATTAGTAAAATATCGAAAATTAAATCTTGATAAAATAAAAATCAAACCTACACCCATTACTAAATGGGTAATATGATTTGTTAAAGATTGGTATCCTCCAGAACTATAAACTAATAAAATTGAGCAAATAAAAAGTAGAATTGCAACACCCCAAATTATACGATCACCAAATATTCTTAACACAATTAATTAAATTAAATTGATAATACATTGTTCTTAAAAACTCTACCTCTTTCCTCATAGTTTTGAAATAAATCAAAACTTGCACAAGCAGGCGATAATAACACAGTGTCTCCTGAATCTGCTAATGAAAAAGATTTATTGACAGCTTGATCCATAGTATCAACATTAACAATTGTATTTACACAATTCTTAAAATTGATATGTATATCTTTAATATCTCTACCCAAAATAATAATAGTTTTGACTTTTGAAGCAACCAAATCTTTTAATATACTATAATCATTACCTTTATCAACACCTCCACAAATCCAAATAACTGGATCTGTAATACTATCAAGAGCATAATAAACAGAATTGCAATTTGTAGCCTTTGAATCATTAATAAAGTTAACTCCTGATATTTTACCCACAAACTCTAACCGATGTTCAACACCTTTAAAGTTAGATAATGATTTTTTAATAATTTCTTTTTGTATACCAAGATTACTTGCTGCTATACTAGCAGCCATTGAATTATAAATATTATGTGTGCCTTGCAAGGCTAAATTATGTATTGTCATAGTAAATTTGTTTTGAATTGTATTAATAATTATTCTATCACCATCAAGAAAAGCTCCATGATTATTGGATCTATTCGTGGAGTTAGAAAATGAATATTTGTTTGCTTTTATCGCAGATAGAAAAGGTGCAATATTTAAATCATCTCCATGATAAATAAATGAATCCGCATTATCTTGATTAACTTGGATTTTCATTTTTGTTTTGATATATTTTTCGAAATTATTATTATATCTATCTAGATGATCTGGTTGAATATTTAAAATAACTGATATATTAGGTTTAAAATCTACAATATCTTCTAGTTGAAAACTACTTATTTCAACTACATAAAAGTCCGCAGGTCTACATACTAACTGCTCTGAGAAGGACGTTCCAATATTGCCTACTAAAGCAACATCAAAGCCATTATCTTTCAGTATGTGATAAATTAAATGGGATGTGGTGGTTTTACCATTTGTTCCAGTAATAGCAATAATGGTTGACTCTGTGTGTCTATAGGCAAATTCTATTTCTGAGATAATAGGTATAGCAGAATCACGAGCTGCATCAATAAGAGGAATATTTGAGGGAACTCCAGGACTTTTAACAATTATATTAGCCCAATTAACATCATTTATTGAGTGCCTTCCCTCTTCTATATCAACCCCTAAAGAGGTTAACGTATTTTTTTCAACTTCATCAATAGAAGAAAGAGTCGTTAATCTCATATTATAATTGTAGTGTATACCTAATTTAATGGCACCCATTCCACTGATTCCTGATCCAACTACAAGTACATTCTTCATTTATCTTAATTTTAATGTAACAAAAGCTAATAAGCATAAGAAAACACATATGATCCAAAAACGAGTTACAATTTTACTTTCGTGAATACCTTTTTTTTGATAGTGATGATGTAAAGGAGACATTAGAAAAATTCTTTTCCCAAAACCACTTTTATTTTTTGTGTACTTGAAGTATGAAACCTGTAAAATAACTGATAGGCTTTCAATAAAAAAAACACCGCAAAATATCGGCAACAGCAATTCTTTTCTAACCAAAACAGCAACAACTCCAATAATTGCACCTAAAGACAAACTTCCAGTATCACCCATAAAAACTTGAGCTGGATAAGAGTTGTACCATAAAAACCCAACACAAGAGCCTACAAAAGCAGACATAAAAACAACTAGTTCCCCAATATCTGGGATGTACATAATATCTAAATAACTAGCAAAAAACATATTCCCTGAAACGTAGCAAAAGACACCTAACGTAGCGCCTATGATAGCAGAAACACCAGTAGCCAAGCCATCAATTCCATCTGTTAAATTAGCTGAATTCGAGACTGCTGTAATAATGAATATTATAATTATACTGAACAGCACAAACACTATAAACTTATTGTTATTCAGTTGATCAAATAATAATTCCGCATAATCTAATTGGTTGTTTTTGACAAACGGAATCGTTGTTTTTAATGATTTTTTTGATTTTTTATCAAAAGAATTAATGGCATTTTTTTCTATTTGCATATTTACAATTACAGATTCATTATTATCTATCTTTTCCTTAATTGTAATGCCTGGATGAAAAAAGATAATTGCACTTACAATTAACCCCATTGACACTTGGCCTATAATTTTAAATTTTCCAGCTAAACCATTTTTATTATTTTTAAAAACCTTTATATAATCATCCAAAAAACCAATTATCCCCATCCAAATACAAGTCAAAATCATAATTAAGACGTATATGTTTTTTAGACTACACAATAAAATTGTTGGCAATAAAATACCTATTAAAATAATAACCCCACCCATTGTAGGTGTACCATTTTTTTCAATTTGTCCCTCCAGTCCTAAGTTTCTAATTTGATCTTTAACTAATTTTTTATTTAAAAAATTTATTATTTTTTTACCAAAGATAATTGTGATACATAATGACATAATTATAGCCAAAGCAGACCTAACTGATATATAGTTAAATAAATTATGCATGGTAGCATCGATACCAAGATCATATATCAAATCAAAGAAATAATGTAACATATATTATATTTTTAAAATTTTTGTAAGAATTTGAGAATCGCAAAAAGATTTTTTTTGACCATTTATTTCTTGAAATTTTTCATGCCCTTTCCCAGCAACAAGGATAATTGATCTGCTTGAAGCAGAATTAACTGCAAAATTAATGGCTTCTTCTCTGTTAATAATTTTATATATTTTACCATCAATATCATCAGGTAAATCTATACACATGTCTTCAATAATAGACTCAGGTTTTTCGAACCTTGGATTATCTGAGGTAAAAATTACTTTTTTACTGTTTTCAAAAGCAATTTTACCCATTAAAGATCTTTTGCCTTTATCCCTATTTCCTCCACAACCTACGACAATTATCAGGTCACGCTGAATAGTACAAAAATTTGAAATAGATTTAATAACTTTTATTAATGCATCGGGAGTGTGAGCATAATCTATAATCCCTGTGATTCCGTTTTCTGATTGAAAAATATTAAACCTGCCACTAACATGATGAATAGTGCTTAATAAATTTAAAACCTGATGCTTATCTTGACCTAGCTCAGATGCAACAGCAAATACGGCAAGTATATTATATGCGTTAAAATCTCCGACCAACATAGTGTTAATTCTAGTATTACAAATTTCTAAGCTTAGACCCGACAAACTACTTTCCAAAATAGATGTATTGTAGTGTGCGCTTTTATTAAGGCCATAAAAAAATTTGTTAGATTTTGAATGTGTTAACATACTTAATGCATACTTGTCATCAATATTCACGATAGATTTAGCTGAGTCATCTAAACTGTCAAAAAATTGCTTCTTAGTATTTAAGTATTTGTCAAATGAATTATGATAATCTAAGTGATCTCTTGTTATATTAGAAAACACTCCTATATCAAAACTTAAACCTGCAATTCTATTTTGTGCAATTCCATGTGAACTAACTTCCATAAAACAATAAGTACAATCTTCCTGGATCATCAAGGATAACAATGAATTGATTTCAATTGGATCGGGAGTAGTTAAATTTGATGCTAAAAATTTATTGTTAATTTTATTTTCAATTGTTGAAATAAGACCCGTTCTAAAATTTAATTTTTGAAATAATTCATATAAATAAGTAGCTATTGATGTTTTTCCATTTGTTCCAGTAACTCCTATTAATTTGATTTTTCCTGAAGGATTATTATAAAAATTAGATGCTAAAAAACCCAAGGAATAAGAACTATTCGGCACCTGAACATAGGTGACCTGGGGGTTTAATTCAATAGGTAAAAATTCACAAACTATAGCATGCGCTCCATTTGATATAGCATTATTAATGTATTCATGTCCATCACTCTCTGAACCTTTTATTGCAACAAATAAACTTGCATCAATTACTTTTTTTGAATCAAATACAATAGCTGAAACTTGAACACTTTGGCTTCCTAAGATGTTATCTATTTTTAGATTATATAATAATTTACTGAGTGTCTTCATCTAAATAAATAATGTTATTGCTAGATTATTTGTTATTGGTGTGTTCGCCCTTGGATATTGTCTTTTAACATTACCTAATTTTCCTTTTACAATAACTTTATATCCCTCCATTTCTAATAAGTACAACGCATCTCTAATATGCATGCCAACTACATTTGGATAATGTGTTTCACTAAGTAATAATGTATCGAAATTCTCATTATGAGAATTAATTATATGATTAGTTGTGGATTCTAAATTATGTACATGATAACTATTGTTATTCCATTTTAGCCCCTTCTTCACATATAATTTTTGAGCAATTTCTGCAAAAACAGGTACAGCAACCTCTGAACCATAATAACCAACATCTACTCTTGGATTATCAATTAATACAATGCAACTATATTGTGGATTTTCTGATGGAAAAAAACCTACAAATGACGATTGGTACTCTTTTTGTTTTGAACTCGATAAAGTTGTGTAATTTTTGACAGTTGTTCCTGTTTTACCAGATATAGAAAAAGACAAAGAATTCAAACTTCTTGCAGTGCCTGTTGTAATCACATTCTGTAATAGAATCTTAATTTTATCAATTGTAGATTGAGAACAAATAGTATGATTTACAGTATTGCGAGGAATCAAACTTAGTTCACTTCCTGATCGTAGAGAATGCCCTAAGTGCGGTTGAACCAAATACCCATTATTTGCTACTGTATTGTAAAAAGTTAATATGTCTAAAGGGGTGAAATTGACACCATATCCAAATGACATCCAAGGCAAAGCAATCAGTGACCATGAATTATCAGCTGGAGATATCATTTTTGGATTAGGAACACCAATTAAATCTATTTTTGATTTTTCACCTAATCCAAAAGAATATAGTCTATTAATGAATTTATCAGGGTTTGAATTATAATATTTTTGAATCAATCTACCAACCCCAATATTAGAAGAATGTGCAAAAACTTCATTTAATGAAGCAAAACCTAATTTTTTGCTGTCATATGTGTCAATTGGAGCACCTTTAAATCGGTACTTGCCATTTTTACAATCCACTGTGTCATTAACAGAACCACCAAAATCTTCGAAATAAGCCATTAAAGAAGCTAGCTTCATTGTTGAGCCTGGTTCTATTAATCTTGTTGCTGCATAATTTAATATTTCTGCATATTTATATCCAGGAGTTTTTTTAAGATTAACTATTGATTTAATTTGACCTGTTCTAACTTCCATTAATACCACTGTTCCAAAATCTGCTTCATATTTTTCTAATTGTCTTAACAAAGCTTCTTCAACAATATCCTGAGCATTTAAATCAATAGTAGTAATTAAATCTTTACCCGGAATAGATTCAATATTATTAGAATTGTTGATTTTTCTTTTTCCTACTCCTGGCTCATATAATGTGAGTTGCTGACCATCTTTACCCATTAAATCAGAATTATAACTATACTCTAGTCCATATTTCGGAATACTATTGTCTTTATATAAATCCCCAATTGTTCGGGCTGCTAAATTTAAATTAGGTTTTTCTCTATTAAGATACTCCTCAACAACAATACCTCCCTTTAATGGTTTTTTATAAAAAAAAGATTTTTTGAGTTTTTCCATATCATGGAAAGAAGCGTTTCTTTTTAACAATAAATATCGGCTATGTGTATTGTTATAAAATTCATTTAAATACTGATCAGCCGTTTGAAGTTCAAATATTTCTGATAAATCATTTGCTAAATCTTGGATTTCTTGATCACTAGCAATAGAAAGAGCATACACCTCATCAATTCTCACATCATAACGAGAAGAAGTAAAAGCTAATAATTGATTGTCATATGAATAAATACTACCCCGATTAGCTTGAACTTTTTCTATCTTAAGGTGGTCTACTTCTGCATATTCTTTAGAATTAATAATTTTCAGTATACTAGCTATGATACCTACAGAAATAAATAGAAGGGCAATAGTAATAAATGTTAATCTCAAAGGATACTTAATACTCATCATTATAATAGATAATCTTAGTAGGTTGTGATGATTGCATAAAGCCAAGAAACTCTGCTTTAGTTAACAAAGCTGACTCTTTAGTTTCGCTCATCAATTGTGTTTTAACCGATATATATTGCGCCTTGAATTCTTTAAGATCTTCTCTGAGATTTTTAATTCTACGATCTTTTTGGTAAACAATATCTGCACAAGCAATGCTAATTAATGAATAGATACTAAATACGATAACAAAGGATTTTATGTCAAACAAATCCTTATTTTTTAATTTTTCAATATTTAAAAATTTTGCAATACTCATTAATTTATATTTTTTCACAAACTCTCATTTTGGCGCTCCTAGCTTTATTATTAGAATTAACTTCATCCAAAGAGGGCACAATAGGTTTTTTCGTAATTTGTTTAAATGGTTTTGTAATATTTCCAAAAAAATCTTGGTTCGGAGTATTTAAAAAATTTCCAAATTTCATGAAACTTTTTACAAGTTTATCCTCTGTTGAGTGATACGAAATAACAACTAACCTACCCTTTGGATTTAAAATATCAAGAGCCTGTTTTAACAATTCTTTTAAAGCACATATTTCATCATTGACTTCTATTCTGATTGCTTGAAAAATGCGAGCAAAAAATTGATTTTGATTTTTGTATGAAACGTAATGTTTCAAAGTACTTTTTAAGTCAAATGTGGTTTTAATAATTTTTCTAGACCTAGCAGAAACAATGGCATCAACAATGAAATTTGGATTATTGAAATCAGCGTACTGCTTGAAAATTCTAGCTAAATTTTTTTGATCATATTTATTAACTACAAATAATCCATCTTTTTTAGAACTTGTATCCATTCTCATGTCAAGAACAGAATCATATTTTAATGAAAAACCTCGATTGTTATTTGTAAAATGATATGCCGAAACACCTAAATCTGCAATTAATCCATCAATTTCAAAAACACCTAACAATGCTAATTCTTCTTTTAAGAACCTAAAGTTTTTATTAATCATAATAAATCTTTTATCATTGTTAATTGTATTCTTCAAAGTCTCTTTATCCTGATCAAATGCTACTACTTTACCATTTTGTATTTTATCTAGAATAAGTTTCGAGTGACCGCCTCCTCCAAACGTCACATCAACATAGATGCCATCCGGACTAACATGCAAAGCATTTACAGATTCTTTAAGTAGAACTGAATTATGAAATACTGTCATCTTCTATATTTTTCGAACCCATAACATCTTCAGCAAGTTTAGCAAAATCAACCTCGTCATTATTAATAATTGACTCATATGAGTTTTTATCCCATATTTCAATCATGTTGGCTGAACTTGAGAGAACTATATTCTTTTTAATACCAGCATATAATTGTAAATCTTTAGGAATCAATAATCGACCGGTAGTATCAAGTGAAATAAGTTTTACTCCAGCCGTAAACATTCTAATAAAGTCATTATTTTTCTTGACAAATCGGTTTAATTGATTAATATCCATCACTACTTTATGCCACTGATCCATGGGAAACAACTCTAAACAATCATGAAATACACTTCTTTTCAAAATAAATGCATCATCCAATGAAGACAACAACTGCTTCTTGAACGCTTTGGGAAGCATTAATCTGCTTTTAGCATCTAATTTACATTCATAAACTCCTATCAAATGGGTATTCATAATTACCACTTATCATTTTTTCTGTCATAAAATTAGAAATTTAATACCACTTTATACCACTTTATACCACTTATTTTTTTATCTATTAATGAACACGATATTAACATTTTGAACTTATTTATGTTAATAACTAAGCTATAACTGTTAACATAATTGGGTTTGAAAGCATATATTACAACATTTTTAATTTGGGTAGAATATGAGTAAAAAATATGATTATATCGAAAAAGGCCGCGGAGAAGTCATTATATTACTCCATGGATTAATGGGCGCTGTTAGCAACTTTGAAAGCACACTAAAAGAACTTCCAAAACACGGATATAGAGTTATACTGCCAATACTTCCCTTATATAGCATGCCCATATTAAAAACAAATGTTCAGCAACTAGCAAAATTTATTAAAAAATTTACAGAAGATTTAAATTTAACAGATTATTCATTGCTAGGCAATTCTCTAGGGGGACACATTGGATTATTATTAGCTCTCTCTGAAAAAAACAAAGTCAAGAACCTCATTTTATCTGGAAGCTCTGGGCTATATGAAAATACACTTGGCGGGGCCTTTCCTAAACGAGGAGATTATGATTATATTAAAAACAAAACCGAAGAAGTTTTTTTTAATCCAAAAGCCGCCACTAAACAACTAGTTGATGAAGTTTTCGAAATTGTAAATAACAGAGAAAAAGTACTCCGCGTTTTAATGATGGCTAAATCTGCAATAAGGCACAATATGAAAGATGAACTTCCGAATATAACTCAAAAAACATGTATTATTTGGGGAGAAAATGATAAAGTTACGCCGCCCGAAGTAGGACAAGAATTTCACCATGAGATTCCTAATTCAGATTTATTTTGGATTGACAAATGCGGACATGCCCCAATGATAGAGCAACCTAAGAAGTTTAATCGCATTCTTATAGATTGGCTCAAAAAATAAATTAACATGACAATCAATGTCACTGAATTTTATAGTAATCAAAAGGTAGAAGATTGTCCGAAAACAAAATGCCCCGAATATGCATTTATTGGAAGATCTAATGTTGGAAAATCATCATTAATTAATACCATTCTTCAGCATAATATTGCAAGAACATCCTCAAAGCCAGGAAAAACACAATTAATCAACCATATAATCATTGATCACGAATGGGCTTTAGTTGATCTTCCTGGATACGGATACGCAAAAACTTCAAAGACTAACAGAAAGAAAATGCTTGAGATGACAAGAACATATTTCACAAAAAGAGGAATTACACTTTGTGGAGTATTTATGTTAATTGACATTAGAATACCTCCACAAAAATCAGACCTAGACTGGATGGAATGGTTAGTAGAAAATAACATCTACTTTATAAGAGTATTTACAAAATGTGATGGAATCAGTATAAGTAAAACCCAAGGCTATATTGCAAAATATAATCAAATAATGAAAACCAATAATTGGGCTAAAATTCCTGAAACCATAATCACGTCATCAAGTAAAAAAATAGGTCATCAAGAAATATTAAACACAATACTGAAATTAAATAAGTTATTTCAAAACATCTGTTAATTTACCAATGCGTTGCGCAAATTCTTTAATCTCAATTGCAATTTTATCATCTCCAACAGATTTCTTATATGTTGCAGACAAGGAGTCTAAAATTTGAAATAAAAAAAATTTCATCTCCTCGGCCATCATATCTTTAGTCCATAAATCTATTTTTAAAGAGCTTTTTTCTACACCATCCCAAATAGATATCATAACCGCCTTAGCTTCATTAAACTTTTCACTATCATCTGTGGCTTGCCAAAAAAGATTTTCTGGAACATGATTATCGTCCAGATTTACTTTAAAATTAATCTCTGCAGTTTTTTTATTTTTTTCCATTTTATTTAAGGTTTATAAGATGAGCTATTTAATACTTTTATATAATCCGTCTCGCTCAGTAGTTCTATTAAAGATATATTATTGTTATCTATATATGCATTCCATATCTGCAATCCCAACCAAATTCCAACACCACCTGGAGAATTAGAGTCTGTTGGTAATCCAAATTTAGAGAATGGAGCTAGATTAACAAATCTATCAACTAGATCCATAGAACTTGAGAACAAGTACTCTCGTTCTATCATATAAGACCAAATCCTAGACTCGTTATCCAAACACCATTGCATTTGCTCCTCCGAGCATTTAAACAATATATGATCAGGAGTATTTGGTAACATTTTCTGCGCAAAAAGATATGCCTTAGAATAATGCAATATTGTTTCTAAAAAATTGTTAACGTCAGGATATGGTATGTGACGACCTGCTAATGTTATAAAACAGGAAGCTGGTAAAAATTCAGCACTATGAGAATACTTAATGTAGTCAGGTAAAAAATTATAAAAAGTATGTGTAGAGCCTAAAAAAAGATGTAATGAAATAAATAGCTTACTATCCGCATATACAACTGGGGTCCTGTAGTCGAATGACTTATCTATAAAAGTAAAAACTTCAATATCGTTGTCAGGAAAATAATTTTTATAATTACAAAAACCTTGCTGTATGGTCTTCTCAAAAGTTGCTAGATTTGGAAAAGCTACATTAACAGAATCTAATACTTGAATTAACGTGTCGTCTAAAAAAACTTCATACTTAAAGTCGATACTAGTATCTGAAAAGAAATATGGAAATTTTTTTTTAATTCTTGGAAAATAAATGTCAAATGAATCTTTTTTTATTTCAAAAAATTCTTTCTCAAAACGATATACTGGCACATCATCATATTCACAAATTGTATCGTTACTACCTAAACTAATTGATTTAAAAAAAAATATAAATATGACAACTACTGAAAAAGCTAAAAAAATATATTTTTTCATTCCTTTTTATTTATTATACATTAACGTATATTTAATTCGATAAATTAACCTTAAAATTATGAAAAAGTTTAATGTCCTATGTTTATTTTTTGTCTTATTTTCAACTTCATTTGGACAAAACAACAACACTTCTCAAAATTTTAACGAAAAGTTAAAATATAGCCGAATGGGGCTGTATTTTTCTCCATGTATTAACTTTATTCATACTAATACAAATGCAGAAACTAAAAGTAATCTTGGTATTGTCTATGGATATGCTATTGAAATGTCGTTAAACAAAAATCATTACATAGAGTCTGGGTTCTCAATCACATATAAAGGTGGAGATATTACACAAAATATAACTATCACAAATCTAGATAACAATGGAGATGCGGAACAAGAGATTACAACTACAACAAGTGATTATAAAGTTGAATACCTTACGCTGCCTTTTTTAATAAAAATGCGCTCACGCGAAATAGGATATTTTCATTATTTTGCTAAAATAGGACCCTCAATAAATTTTAAAATAAAAGACATGATCACCTCTCAAGACAAGGCTAGATTTGTAAGTCTTGACCTATCTATATTTTTAGGAGCTGAATATTCATTAGGCGGTAAAACCTCTATTGAATCTAGTATATTTTTTACAAATAATATAACTAATTCAATAGCTAATAATGAAATGCATGCCTTATTCCATCAACTTGGACTTAGACTTGGGTTTTTATTCTAAATTATGAACCTTCTAAAAACTAAACAATTTATTATTAATTGGATTTCACAGTATGCCACACAACATGAGATCAAAAAACTTATTGTTGGAGTTTCAGGCGGAATTGATTCTGCATTAACATCAACTTTATGTGCACTATCAGGCATCAACACTATTGTAGTTTCTATGCCGATTCATCAAAGAAAAAATGAACTTCAAAATACTACTAATCATATAAAATGGTTGATCGAAAATCATAAAAATGTCAATAATTTAAGTCTTGACTTAACTCAACTTTTTGAAGAATATAAAAAACTTATTCCTACTGAATTACAGTCTGATTTAGGATTTGCTAACTCAAGGGCAAGACTCCGAATGACAACATTGTATCAAATTGCAAGTCATGACAAAGGAATAGTAGTAGGGACCGGTAATAAAATTGAAGACTTTGGTATTGGTTTTTTTACAAAATATGGAGACGGGGGTGTAGATATCAGTCCTATTGCTGATTTAACAAAAACAGAGGTGCGAAAATTAGCTAAATTCTGCGGTGTAAACCCAACAATTATTAACACACCACCTACAGATGGTTTATGGCCCGATGGTCGAACAGACGAAAGTCAAATTGGCGCAACTTATACAGAACTAGAATATGTCATGAACTTAGAGAGCAATTGTAATTTAAATGATAGACAAAAAAAAGTGTTCGAAATTTATAAATCATTAAATAAAAAAAATCGACACAAAATGACCCCCATACCTGTTTGCAAAGTTCCAAAAAAATATCTAAAAAACAATTAGTACTTAAGAGTTATAGTGATACCATTTAATTTTTCAGACAAGGGAATCTGACAAATCAAGCGGCTATTATCATTATAGTCATGAAGTTGATCTAACATATCTTCTTCAAGATCTGATTTTAAATTAAAAAATCTTTCTTCCTCAATATAACAATGGCATGATGCGCACAATGCAATTCCTCCACAATTACCTATTGGAAAACCAGCATCTCTAACAACTTCCATGAGATTTAATGCAGGATCCAGAACACAATCAATAGCGTACTTTTCACCATCAACATCTATTATGTTAATTGCAATTTTTTCCAATTTAAAAACCTTTTATACCACCTAAAACCGTAGTATATTTAAATGATTTTTTACCCTCTGGAAAAACATACTTAAAGGCAGACTGTGCCATTAATGCAGCTTCATGAAATCCACTTAAAATTAAATTTAATTTTCCGTCATATGTATTAATGTCGCCAATAGCATAAATTCCTTCAATATTTGTACTATAATCAAAAGTATCTACTTGAATACTGTTTTTATGTAAATTTAAGTCCCAATTGGCGATAGGACCAAGCCTTGGAGTTAATCCAAACAATGGAATCCAATAGTCGACACTTTTAGAAAAAACAGTTTCACTTGTTTTAATTTTAATAGAATTTAAAACGGTATCACCTGTTAGCTGAGTTACTTCAGCATTTGTAATTAAATTAATTTTACCAGAGGAAGCCATTTGATTAATTTGATCTACTGAATCCAAATGTCCACGAAAAGAATCACGTCTATGAATAAGCGTTACCTCTGAAGCAACGCCTTTTGCAAGATATATAGCCCAATCTAACGCAGAATCACCACCCCCAGAAATAGCAACTTGTTTATTTTTATATTTCTCCGGATCCTTAACAATATAATCAATACCTAAATCTTCAAATAAATGCAAGTTTTCAATGTTTGGCTTTCTAGGTTCAAAGCAACCCAGACCAGCAGCTATTACAATAACTTTGGACCTATGTTGTGTGCCTCTATTTGTAGTAACAATAAAAGTATTATCATCTTGTTTTTTAATTTCTGTTACCTTTTCTCCTAAAGTAAAACCTGGCTTAAATGGTGCAATTTGTTTCATCAAATTGTCTACAAGATCTCCTGCCAAAATTTCAGGAAATCCTGGAATATCATAAATAGGTTTTTTTGGATAAATTTCTGAGCACTGACCACCAGGTTGTGGCAAAAAATCTATTAAGTGACATTTCATTTTTAACAAACCTGCTTCAAAGACAGCAAATAATCCACATGGTCCTGCTCCAATAATAGTTATATCTGTTTGTATCATAATCTATTCCATTATTTTGACAGAATTTATTTCGGATGCGTATTTTTTAATAGATTCTTCAACACCAAGCTTTAGTGTAGTTTGGTTAACATCACACGTCTTGCAAGCGCCTTCAAAACGAACAAATACAGTCATGTCAGACGTAACTTTAACGAGTGATATATTCCCGCCATCAGACATTAAATATGGTCTAACTTCTTCTAGGCCCTTTTTAATACGACTTAATAAATTTTCGTTACTCATAGTTCTTAACTACAACCCTTATTATGAGTTATTTCTACTTTTTTTGTTGGCGGCAATTGATTTTTTCTATTCTGAATGCTAATATCTAATTTTTCTACTAATTCCGAAAATATATCGCCTAAAATAGTTTGTTGTAAAGCTGCCGGCCTTCCCACATCACCAGCTTCCCGGATGCTTTGATCCAATGGCAACTGCACAAGTAAAGGTATGTTTTCGGCATCGGATAAAGTAACGCCACCATCTTTACCAAAGATATAGTGTCTTTTATTATCAATTTGTAACCAAGACATATTTTCTACTAATCCAAGGACCGGGACACTAATTTCCTTCTTTTTAAACATACTAACTGCTTTTTTCGCGTCAATTAAAGCAACTGGTTGAGGGGTGGTAACAATTATTGATCCTGTTAAAGAAAGTGTTTGAACAATACTAAGATGTATATCCCCTGTTCCAGGAGGTAAGTCAATTAATAAATAGTCTAAACTCCCCCAGTCTGTCTGATTTATAATCTCATTCAATGCTTTTGTTGCCATAGGGCCACGCCAAATAATTGCATCACTAGGATTGGAAAAAAAACCAATCGACATAATTTTTACACCATAACTTATAACTGGACTCATGTATGACTTTTTTCCCCTTTTTACCGACTTTGGCCTCTCGTAATCAGCATCAAACATTAATGGTATTGAAGGACCATATATGTCAGCATCTATCAAGCCAACTTGATAACCTTTTTTTTGTAAAGCAATGGCAAGATTAGATGAGATAGTTGACTTGCCAACCCCGCCTTTACCCGAAGCAATAGCTATAGTATTTTTAATCACCGGCTTAGAAGATGATTCTTCATCATTTAATAACATAAACTTAATCGAAACCTCTGCATTCGGGAACTTAGCTAATATATGTTTTTGAATTTTTTGTTGAAGTTTATTTTTAAATTGCAAAGAAGGATTAGACACTGCAATAGTTATAGAAACATTTGATTCATGGACTTCGCATAATCTAATAGAATCTGAATCTAACAACTTGTTTGAGTTATCAATTTCAATTCGATGTAATATATATAATAAGTCTTCCTTTTTCATATACACATTAATACAGTAAAAATTAATTGAACAATATAATAAATTCTTAATAAAGAAAAGAAAATGACAAATACGTAATTGGTTGACTATCTTTTAAAAAGATATTTTCATAGTGGGTTTTTATAAGTAGTCGATCATCTACATACTGATTTTCATATATGTTACTAATTGCCTTATGTACTTTAAAAAAATTTTTCTCTAGAACTCCTAATGTATAACCATGCAAAAATAAACTATCTGTTTTTAAATGAATCATCCCATTTTGCATTAAAATATTATGGTATTTTTCAAGCATTAAAGGGTGAGTCAACCTTTTCTTTCTTCGATTATATTTAATTTGAGGATCTGGAAATGTAATCCAAATTTCATGAATTTCATTGTTGGCAAAAAGTGATTCAATATATTCTATTTGTGTTCTAATAAAAATAACATTATTAAGTTTTTCTAACTCTACAGCTTTAGCACCTGAGTGAATTCTAGAACCTTTAATATCTATACCAATAAAATTAAGATTTGGAAACATTTTTGCTAAAGCAACAGAATATTCTCCTTTACCACAACCTAACTCTAAAACTATAGGGTTACTATTTTTAAACTGTTTGTTCCAGTTGCCTTTAATTAAAAAACTATCATTAAGTAAATCATCCCGATTTGGCTGAACGACATGGCTCATGTATTGTAATTGCTCGAATTTTTTCAATTTTGATCTTGACATATAACTAAAAATCTTTTAAAATATCAATAACCATCTGTTTAATTTGATCTCTTACTTTTCTGTACACTTCAAGTGTCTGAGTTCTTGAACCTTTAAAATTAACTGGATCCATAATTTGATTATGGATAATTTTTTTACCCATAACTACTGGGCAGTTTATTTGAGCATGATCACAGACTGTAACAATAATATCAAAAAAATCAAAATCCACATAACTCATATCTTTAGATATCTGATTGGAAATTTCAATATTAATCTCACGCATAACTTGAATAGCAAATTTATTAATTCCGTCTGCCCGCACACCAGCACTATCAACAATACCATCCCGCTCGGATAAAATTTCACGAGCAAAACCTTCCGCCATTTGACTTCTACAAGAATTACCTGTACACAAAAAAATAATTTTTTTCAATTTTTTTTTTTTATGGTTTGAGTATATTATTTTGCAAGAATAATATGAACATACAAAATTATAAAAAAAATATATTTAATATAAATACCGATTCTCAATTCAATGATGCGGCTATACAATTATTTACACATCAATATAAAAACAATAGTATTTACAAAAAATATATTCAACTAATTAATTGTAATGTTAGCCAAGTTAAATACTATGATCAAATTCCTTTTCTACCAATAGAGTTGTTTCGGACACACAAAGTAAGTACGGATCTTCACAGGTCAGAAGTTGTGTTCAAAAGTAGTGGGACAACAAATGATCAAAAAAGTAGCCATTATGTAATCGACTTGTCTATTTATAAAAAATCTATTATTAACTGCTTTAATTTATTCATTGGAGACCCAAAAGAGTTTGTTTTTCTGTGCTTAATACCTGAAAAAAACAAACACCCTAATTCATCTTTATCATTTATGGCATATGAGCTTATTAAGAATAGTAATAACCGGAATAGTGGCTTTTTTATAAATAAGACTAATGAACTAATTGAACAGATAAAAAAATGTCAATCTAAAAATCAAAAATTTATTTTGTTTGGGTTAAGTTTTGAAATTTTAGATTTTGCGGAAAAAAATCAAATCTCTCTACACAATGGGATTGTAATTGAAACCGGCGGGACTAAAAAAAACAATAAACATTTATTCCGAGAAGAACTGCACAATCAACTAAAAGCTAAATTTAAAACTAATAATATATACTCTGAGTATGGAATGGCTGAACTATTATCACAATCATATTATACTAATCAAAATTATTTTCAAAGCCCTCCTTGGAAAAAAATCTTACTTAGAGACAAAACAAACCCTTTAAAAATTATAAATAAAAATCAACGGGGCTTAATAAATATTATTGACTTAGCTAATATTTATAGCTGTGGTTTTATTGCAACAAATGATTTTGGTGAAGTATCAAACAACGGGTTTAATGTAATAGGACGAAATCATAATACTATTGCACGTGGTTGTAATCTAATGATTTGAAAAATACTTCTTTTCTACTACTCCGTTTGTATATATACTAAACCCAAACCCTTGATAGCCTATATGAATAGCGCGACCTAGTAAATCTACATTTAATATTATTTTATTATCTAAATTATATTCTGATAGATCAAAAAATTCATTACAATCCTCACTCACTCCTAGTGGGAGCAAACAGTCTTCAATAAATTCATTGCTAATACTTAATTGTAAAACTTGCCCAAAATTATTATCAGTATAAGTGTTTGAGAACGATTCTGTATTACTTAATAAAGAGTTTGATGTATAAACTACACCTTCTCTTAAAATTAAGAAAATGAACGAATCTCCAGACTGAAAACCATCTATAATAGCGCTAGATGGATCATCTCCCCAGGCAGCAATAGTAATATTTTGGGCCCCATCATATTCAGATGCCCCCCCACATTTAATATAGCCTTCCTCAGAAACATAAAAAACACCGACAATATCTCCATTAATTAAATCTGAAATATCACTAATCGCTATTGTCATACTAACGTCTGTCATTTGATAATTAAAATCAAAATAATTAACTGCTAAATCACACCAATAACAACCATAAATATCAATTATTTCATATTGACAATTTTCATTAATAAACTCTGCAGAATTACATAAAAATCCTGAATAATTTAGTGCCATAGGGTCAGAGCATCCATTATCAACAATACAAGACCCATCATCTTCAGTAGCTGTTGGCATATAATTAGATGCCTCTTCACACATACAACCAAAAATATCAGAAGAATTACTACCATCATAATTATGAAACCCAATATTTGAAAAATCATCTTGATCCAAAACAATCCACTCTGAATCATCACTATTAGTGCCAGATGAAAGAGACCAATTACCAGCATTCCCAGAAGACACCGAACTTTTTCTAATCAAAGTATGGTTTTCGGTGGCTTGTTCAACCCCTGCAACATCCCAGCCTACTCCCTCTTGCCAAGTATCTGGACCACCAATTAAATCTAATACATTTTCAACATCAAATACATTGTCTTCAAAAAGATTAGATGGAATTAACGCATATGCATCATCACCATTCCCACAACAATACTGAAAAGTATAATCTGCTTCATTTAGTATTTGCTGATCGGCCTGAGTAGCTGCAATTAAATAAACTTGCCCTGGCTCCAACAAAGCATCTTCAGGAAAATCATTTCCATATACATTGTTACCGCCAATACAACCATTAGTACAACTAAGAAGTTTATAGTCTTGAAGACTAATGCTTTCAGATGAATAGTTATAAATTTCAATGTATTTATTATAAGAACTGCCTTCAGCATATTCGGAAAAAAATATTTGACTACTAAGTGAATTACATAGCATTGCTAAACAAAAGAAAAGAGATTTAAAAAGTTTCATAAAATAATTATTTTATATAAATACTAATTGATTTACTATACTGCTCTCCATAAGACATATGTAAACCATTAGCGAACTGAAGAGTTAAAGTATGAGGACCGCTAGGCAAGGTTAAAGTTACAGTAGTATCTCCTTTTCCATAATGCAAATGTTGTGCATCCATAGGAATAATTTCACCATAATTCATAAAATTTTTATCAACTAGAATATGATGATGCCCCGTACCTGCCTCAACTTGACCAGCTGGTTTAATTTGCATGCCATTTACACCCATATCCACAACAAAAGGACTTATTAATGTGTCTCCATTATTAATATTTTTAAAATATACTTTACTTGAAGCAATAGGTTTAATAATTTGTACTTCGCTACCTGGATTTGGTTTTTGACTGCAAGCATAAAACAAACAGAAAAATATAATAATGAGTCTCATATGAATTATTTTTTAACAAACTTATTAAAATTAACTCATTAAAAAGTGAAAGAAATATGAAATTTTAACTAATTACAAATCATTAGGGTATGTAAGAGAAAAATTGAACTGCGTGCCTTTTCCAATAGAGCTGCTAACATTGATTTTTTGATCGTGTGCTTCTATAATATGCTTTACAATTGCAAGCCCCAAGCCAGTTCCGCCCTGTTCTCTAGACCTACTTTTGTCAACTCTATAAAAACGCTCGAATAAGCGTGTAATATTTTTGTCTGCAATCCCTATCCCATTATCTTTAATACTCACTAAACAATGTGTTTTACTTTGGTGGCAACTAATCTTTGTAATGCCTCCATGTTTACCATACTTAATAGAATTTGATATTAAATTATATAAAACCTGCGCTATTTTATCCTTATCTGCATACACCATTACTTCAGTTGTATTATTGTCATGTGATAGCTGGATTTTCTTTTTATTTGCTTTAATTTCAAATTGATCTACTACCTCATTAATTAAATCTTGTAAATTCCATTTTGTCATTTTAAGACTTATTTCATCAGAATCCAATTGAGCAATTGACTCAAGATCTTTAATTATATAGATTAATCTATCTACACTTTTACTGGTTCTTTTTAAATACTTTAAATTAACTTTAGGATCATGAAGTGCTCCATCAATTAAGGTCTCTATATACCCTTGAATATTAAAAATCGGTGTCTTCAGCTCATGTGAAACATTTCCTAAAAACTCACGCCTATATTTTTCTGCTTTTTTTACAGCAATACCCTCCTGTTTTTTTTTATTTTCAGAGTTGCTAATTTTTTTTTTTCTAAAAGAAAAAATTACAATTACTAATAAATTCAATATGTATACAGATATTATCAAAAGGAACAGCATTTTACTTGGCATACTTATGAACTGAGCAATTAATAGCAAAATAGATACAATCA
>CEWO01199376.1_pt1 | contig 19874 bp, 17 predicted proteins | sample 361561 | NCBI WGS metagenome assembly CEWO01 (sample SAMEA2623627, study PRJEB7988) | marine metagenome | isolation source: saline water (ENVO:00002010), including
TTACAGAAAAAGAATCTCCAATTACTTGGAATTTTTTTAAGAATTTCCTTAATATCTTTCTTTGTCTGATAAGTGATAAACATACATGAACCGCTTCCGCTTAGATTTAAATCATATTCAAGACTAGTAATGTTATAAAATTCTTTTATTTCTTTATTAGCTTCTATAAATAATTCCCAAAAGTTATTTTGTTTATATTTTGATGAATGTTTATTCTTTCCTCTCCAAGAATCTAGCATATGAAACATTTTTTTGGACGAATTATTTATTTTTGGATCAATTAAAAGAATTTTATCTTCGATTGAGTCTCTTGATCTAAGAAGATCGCCAATCCCTTTCCCATAAGCGTTATTTCCATGCAGAAAGAAAGGCACATCAGCACCAATTTTCAATCCAATATCAACCAATTTATTATGACTCAATCCTAAACCCCATAATTTATTTAAAGCAACGATGGTTGAAGCAGCGTTTGAACTGCCTCCACCAAGACCAGCACCTATGGGGATATTTTTATGAATTGTTATATCGACCCCAAATTTACCATGGGTCAGATCAAGTAAGGACATGGCAGACTCTAAAATTGTATTATCTTCGTTTTCTAAAAATGATAAGTTTGATTTAATTGTGATACCTTTTTCAATTTTTTGAAAAGACATATTGTCGCAAAGGTCTATAAGCTGAAAAGAAGTATCAATATCATGGTAACCATCATCATTTTTAGCCAATACCTTCAAATATAAATTTATTTTAGCAGGGGACTTAATATCAATACTTTTCATTTTTTAATAACAAACCCACTTATTGAGAAATCTTGATAAGAAATATAAAACTTTGTTCTATTGTTTTCTTTTATGCATTTAAAATCAAAGACAATCTCATCATAAACAGAATTAATGTTAAATTTATCTGATAACAGGCATTGCTTTAACCAATACTTAAAATTTCTATTAATTTCTTTAGGAACATAAAACGGATCACTATTTTCAGTTGGCAGGAAGATTAAGTCTTTGCCTTCAGTAACTTTTATCTTTAGAACATTTCCATAAAAAGGTTTCTTAATCTGTATAATAGAATCTTTTTTAGATAATTTTACAGATAAGTTAAAGGATAATTGGTTTGTATTGTTTTGATTTATAAGCAACTTACCTGTGTAAATAAATAAATTGTTATCGTTTTTTATGGAAGCACAAGAGGCAGATAAGAATATAATCAAAGTATAAAAAATATTTTTTAATATGGAATTACAGCTATTTGGCATAAATCATAAGACCTCTGATGTCTCTGAAAGAGAAAAATTCATTATAAATGAGTCTAACCAGATTTTATTAGATAATCATTTAAAAAAAGTTTTTAATAATAAGCTGGAATCATTCTTTGGTATCTCAACTTGTAACAGAACTGAGTTTTATTTTGTTGGCGATTCAAAAATGTCTTCACAAGTATTTCATGAAGTTATGGCTATTTTGGAAGTTGAGTCTATTAACATGGATAGCTTCTATTTCCTTGATAATCATGATGCACTTGTGCACATGAGCAAAGTCGCTTCTGGGATAGATTCCCAAGTTCTAGGTGAACAAGAAATATTGGGTCAATTTAAAACTGCCTTAAGAAAAGCTAAAGACATTAATATTGTAAGCGGTAAATTATTAAATCTTTCCAATAAGGTTTTAGAAATATCAAAGAAAGCCAGAACAAAAACAGATATAGGGTTAAATTCATTATCTGTAAGTGGATTGGCTTTAAAGCTAGTTAAAAGTATTTTTGAAGAACCAGCAGAACAAAATGTATTGATAGTAGGCGCTGGATCATTAGCTCAGAGTGTAATGAATAATTTATATAAGAAAGGTATTAATAAGATTAAATCAGTGAATAGAAGTGTAAAGAAAATTGAATTAGATAATAGTTATGAAATTATTTCATTATCATTAGATGCTCTTCATGATGAACTTGAACTAGCAGATGTCGTCATCGCATCTTCTGTGACAGAATTACCAATCATTGGTAAGGGTTCGATTGAAAATGCTTTAGGTAAAAGAAAAAATAAACCTATGTTGCTTATAGATTTAGGAGTGCCTAGAAATATTGAAGATGAGATAAGATCTATAGAACAAGTATATTTATTTTCAATTGATGATATTGAGAAGATTACTCAAGAAAATTATGGACAACGATCAATTGAGGCTGAAAAGGCTATGAATATAATTGTATTAGAGTCCCAGGCAGCTATAGATTCCTCTTTCATAAAAGAATCTAAAGATAGAATCAATCTTCAATTGGAACAATTCTTAAGTAGTTTGTCATCTGATGAAATTATGCAGTTTAAAGATTCTAAAGATTTTTCTGGATTGGTTAATTCAGTTAAAACTATGAATATTGACGATATTGAATTTAATAACTTTGAAGAAATCAAAAAACTAGATGATCATATTATTGAATCTATGATTAAAAGATTTATTGAAAATGCATAAGTCTATGCTTAATAAGCTTGATCAGCTTCAAAATAGGATTGATGAAATAGAATCTTTGCTTGTTGATTCTGAAACCGTAAAAGATATCGAAAAATACACTCTTTTAAATAAAGAATTTGCAGAATTGAGGCCAATTGTTGAGAAATTTGAAGAATATAACTCAGTTATTAAAAGTATTGCAGATGCAAATGAGATTATTGAATCTGATGATGAAGAGTTAAAAATTTTAGCAGAAGAAGAAATTAAGAAAGCAGAAGGTAAACCTGAAAAGCTTGAGAAAGAATTAAAGTTTATGTTATTACCAAAAGATTCAGCAGATGATGGCTCTGCTTATCTTGAGATTAGGGCAGGCGCAGGAGGTGATGAGGCTAGCATTTTTGCTGGAGATCTTTTTAGAATGTATTCCAGGCTCTCTGAAAGAGAAGGTTGGAATATGGAAGTAATTGATATTAAACAATCTGAGCAGGGCGGTTTAAAAGAAGTTGTAGCAAAGCTTGAAGGTAAAAGTGTTTTTAAATTTTTAAAATTTGAATCTGGGGTTCACAGGGTTCAAAGAGTTCCTGAAACAGAGTCTCAAGGTAGAATCCATACCTCAACATGCACAGTAGCAATTTTGCCTGAAGTTGAAGAGATCCAAGACATTAATATTGATAAAAATGATTTAAGGGTTGATACTTTTAGAGCATCTGGTGCTGGAGGACAGCATGTCAATAAAACAGACTCTGCTGTTCGTTTAACACATATACCCTCAGGGATAGTAGTTGAATGCCAAGATGGAAGATCACAGCATAAAAATAAAGAAAAAGCTCTATCACTTTTGGCAGCAAAATTAAAACAACAAGAAATTGATAGCCAACAAGAAAATATTGCTAGTGAAAGAAAAATTTTAGTTGGAACTGGAGATAGAAGTGAAAAAATAAGAACATATAATTTTCCTCAAGGCAGGATGACTGATCACAGAATTAAACTTACACAACATAATTTAGACCAAATTATGGATGGTGATATAAAAACTATATGCGATGCATTACTAGCAGAAAATCAACTAGCCATGCTTTCACAACTCGAATCAGAATAATTGAACCACAAGCTAAATTATTATCAAGAAAAGCTAAATAGCGATGATATTAGAAATGAGTTTGTTTTTTATTTAAAAGAAAAATTACAATTAAATGATAATGATATTTATGTTAATAAGGAACGAGAACTTAGTAAGAAGGAACATGAATTAATTAAAGAATTTATTGAAAAAAAGAAAGAGGGACTTCCTCTAGACTACATTCTCAATTCAACTAAATTTTATAACAATGATTTTTATGTAGATTCAAGGGTTTTGATTCCAAGACCTGAAACAGAAATTTTAGTAGATTATGTTAATAACAATTTTGTATCCTCAATAAAAGTTTTAGATGCTGGTACAGGATCTGGGTGTATTGGAATATCTATAGCTCTTAACAATTCTAATTTTGATGTTTATGGCTCAGACTTCTCAGAAGACTCTCTAAGTGTTGCATCTATAAATCAAAATACTCTTGATGTTAAAAATTTTTCAATCATTCACGCAAGCTGGCTTTCTTGTTTTAAAAAAAATTCATTTGACTTGATAGTTGGTAATCCTCCTTATATTGCAGATCAAGACTCCCATCTTAAGGATTTAAAGCATGAGCCTATTAAGGCTTTAGTGTCAAAAGATGGTGGATTAGGAGATATAAAATTAATTGTTGAACAGTCAACTGAAGTCCTTAAAAGTGGGGGCATGTTAATATTAGAACATGGGTACCACCAACAACAAGAAGTAGAAAATATTTTTAAAAGCAATCGTTTTTCAAAGATTGATAATTTAAAAGACTTCCAGAAGCTTCCTAGAATTACTTTGGGAACTTTAGAATAATTTATTTAATCTGTTTAATAGAGAAGAAAAAATATTAATATTATCTAAATTATCTTAGGTTCCACAATAGGTTACATAATGTTCATCAGAGGATGAGGGCATAGTATATTTTTCATATCCATCTTTTTCTATAAAAGGTGCATCTAGTATTTTAGTTATTAAATTAATTTCTGCCATGTCTCCATTATTGGCATGCTTTAGCGCATCTTCGATTAGATGATTTCTTGGAATGCAGCAGGGATTTTTTAGATTCATTTTTTCAAATATATTTTCAACATTAATTTCTTTCTTCCAAGCTTTATACCATTTATCAAAAATCTTAGATTCTCTAAAGACAGAATCTTCCACCTTCATTGATTTATTAACAATTTTTGCAAGATTTCTAAATGACAAAGTAAAGTCTATGGATTCAGAATGTAATATTTTTAGATAGTTATCAATTATTTTAATACTCTTATCATCAACATTATTAAGACCTAGCTTTTCACAAAATTCTTTATAGAAATATTCTTGATATGAGGGCATTGCTAATTGTAAAACTTCAGTTAATTGCTTTACTGATTTTTTTTCATTTTCATCTATTAAAGGAATAAGAGTTTCAGCTAATTTTGTAAGATTCCAAATAAGAATAGCTGGTTGATTTAGGTATGCGTACCTCCCATTATGGTCTATGGAGCTAAAAACAGTCTTTGGATCATATTTATCCATAAATGCACATGGACCATAATCTATTGTTTCTCCTGAAATGGTCATATTGTCTGTATTCATAACACCATGAATAAAGCCAACACTCATCCATTTAGAGATTAAGGAAGCTTGTTTATCACAGACAGCAGCAAAGAAGCTTAGGTATTTATTATCTGTTTGATTTAACTCTGGATAATGTCTATTAATTGAATACTCGGTCAATGATTTTAGGGTTTCTATATTTTTACTCCTAGCATATTCAAATGTGCCAATTCTTATATGGCTTTTTGCAACACGAGTAAGAACTCCGCCAGGTTGCTCTGTTTCACGAAAAACAGTTTCATTAGTCTTAAGAGCAAAAAGAGCTCTTGTTGTGGGAATATTAATTGAATGCATAAATTCACTAACAACATATTCTCTTAATACAGGTCTAAGAGCAGATTTACCATCTCCTCTTCTAGAAAAGGGAGTTTGACCAATACCTTTTAATTGAATATCCATATTTTGAATTTCTCCTAGCAGTATTGCTCTGCCATCACCTAGTTGAGGATTAAAATGCCCAAATTGGTGACCTGAATAAGCTTGTGCTATTGGTATGGAGCTCTTTGGTAGACTCATCCCAGAGAAAATACTTAAACATTCTTTGGAGTTAATAAAATTATTATCAATACCTAGCTCTTCAGCAAGCCTATGATTTTTTAAAAGAAATTCAGGTTTTAAGAAACCAGCAGGTATACATTTTTCACATATTTCATTTAGCTCTTTTGCATAAGAGTTTTCAAAATTAATTGAGCTAGACACCAAGGGCTTATTTAACGAATTTTACAAATGAATCCAGATCTTCTCTTCTTGTTCTGTAGTTATTTATTGGATCATCTTTATCTTCATAACCAATTGCTACGCCACACCAAACTATTTCATTATCAGGATGATTTGTAGCTTCTTTTACAGTTTTAGGGTAAATCGACCATGATTCTTGAAGACATAGACTCAAACCATGATGAATGGAACTAAGCCATAGATTTTCTAAAAACATTCCGACATGACCCCAGCCATTATTACCAAATGATCTATCAATAGTTATAATCATCCCGAGCGGCGCCCCAAAAAAGTTGTAGTTTTCTCTTATTTGTTTGAACCTAGAATCTAGATCATCCTTTTCAATAGAAAGAGCATTGTACATATCTGCTCCACATTCATATCTTCTTTTCTTATATTCATCTGCTAAAGGCTTAGGGTAGATTTCATATTCTATTTCTTCCTGCACTCCATTATCAAAATTATGAAGAGTCTTTTCTGCTAATTTTTTCTTAGACTCTTCATTTAAGACGTAAACCTTCCATGGCTGGATGTTTCCTCCAGATGGAGCTGAACCCGCTAGTTTTAGAATTTCTTTAATTTTATCCATATCTGGAACTTCATTTGTGAATGCTCTTACGGAAAATCGTTTTTCAATACCTTCTTTTATATTCATAATTTTGTTATCAAATAATGTTGCTTCTTATATAATTTATATCAAACAAGATAAGGGAGCAATTCAAATGATTGGAGATATGCAAAACTGGACACCCAATGTAGCTGGGATTATTGAACATGCAAAAGAAATTCATCCAAAAACAGAAATAATAAGCAGATTAGTTTCAGGAGAAGTTCATCGATCAAATTACGAAGAAGTTTGTATAAGATCTCGAAAACTAGCATCAGCCTTAGAAAAAGATGGAGTAAGAAATGGAGATGTAGTTGCAACACTGGCTCTTAATACTTATAGGCATCTTGAAATGTATTATGGTATTTCAGGTATGGGAGCAATAATTCATACACTTAATTTTAGATTACACCCAGAACAAGCTGTTTATATTATTAATCATGCTGAAGATAAAATTATCTTTGTTGAGCTTCCATTTGTCCCAATATTAGAAGGACTTCAAGATAAATTAGCTACAGTAGAAAAGTATATTGTTCTATGTGAGGAGAACGAACTACCAGAAACCTCACTTAAGAATGCTATTTCTTATGAGGAATATATTAAGGATGGTGATGAAAACTATAACTGGCCGGTTTTAGATGACGATGCGGCATGCGCATTATGTTACACCTCAGGAACAACAGGAAATCCAAAAGGAGTTCTATATAGTCACAAATCAAACGTTCTTCATGCTCAAGCTGCTTTAACAGCTATGACTATTCAACCTGATGATTCAATTCTTATGGTAGTTCCTTTATTTCACGTTCTTGCATGGGGCATCCCATATTTTGGTCCAATGAATGGCCTGAAATTAGTAATGCCTGGTATGCAAATGGAAGGAGAACCTTTATATGAATTAATTGATCAAGAAGATGTGACTCTGGCATTTGGCGTTCCAACAATATGGATGGGACTATTAGCTTATTGTAGGGAAAACAATAAAATTCTTTCTTCTGTAAAAAATACAATTATTGGCGGCTCAGCATTATCGCTTGCAACATTGCAAGAATTTGATGAAGTGCATGATGTAAATGTAATACACGCATGGGGAATGACAGAAATGAGTCCATTGGGGACTACCAATGTTCCAACTCCAGAAATGGAAGATATGTCAAAAGAAGAAAAATATTCAATACAGCTTAAACAGGGAAGGCCTATATACGGTGTTGAATTAAAAGTTGTAGACGATGCAGGAAATGATCTTCCAAAAGATGGTGAATCCCAAGGCCATCTAATGGTAAGAGGGCCATGGATTCTACAAAAATACTTTAAAGCTGATAAAGATGCTGTGGATGCAGATGGCTGGTTTGATACTGGGGATATTTCAGTTCTTGATGAAGACGGATATATGACTATTAAAGATAGAGCTAAAGATGTTATTAAATCTGGTGGTGAGTGGATTAGCTCAATTGACCTAGAGAATGCTGCTTTTGGCCATCCTGAAGTGGCAGAAGCATGCGTTGTTGGTATTCCTCATCCAAAATGGGATGAAAGACCAATGTTATTTTTAGTAACTAATTCAGGCGAGCCTATTGAAAAAGAAAGCATTATTGGATTTTTAAGTGACAAAGTTGCAAAGTGGTGGCTCCCAGATGAAATTATCTTCCTAAAAGAGCTGCCTCATGGAGCTACAGGCAAGCTTCAGAAATTTGAGCTTAGAGAAGAATACAGCAACCATTATATGGAGAAATAATATGTTAAAAATTGTAAAACCAACAGAAATTGACTTAGTGCTTGGAACTGAAGTAGGGGTATCAGATTGGGTGACTATAGATCAGGAAAGAATAGATAAATTTGCTGATGCAACAATGGATCATCAGTTTATTCATGTAGATCCTGAGCAAGCGACTCCAGTTTTTGGATCTACCATTGCACATGGATTTCTTTCATTATCTTTGGTCGCTGGAATACCTTTTGAACAAGAAATAGGCATGGTCCTAGAAGGAACGAAGATGGGACTAAATTATGGATTAGATAAAGTAAGGTTTCTAAGTCCTGTTCCTGTTAACTCAGAAGTTAGAATTCGTATGAAGTGCATTGATGTAACCGAAAAGAATCCAGGTCAATATCTTGCTAAGACAGAAGTAACTATGGAGATTAAAGGTGTAGAGAAACCAGCATTTGTCGCTGAAACACTTAGTATGTTTATTGTTTAACTAAGAATTTTTTTTAGAATTTCGTTAACACTTTTAGGATTTGCTTTTCCTTGAGTTTCTTTCATAACCTGTCCTACAAAGAAACCAAATAGCTTATCTTTTCCATCTTTATATGCAGCAACCTGATCTGGGTTAGAATCTATAATTTTTTTAGCTATCTCTTCAAGTAAAGATTCATCTTGAATTTGAACTAAGCCTTTTGTTTCAATTATCTTATCAACATCAGATCCATTTTCCCAAACCTCTTCAAGAACTGATTTAGCAATTTTTCCAGAGATAGTCTTATCTGAGATTCTTTTGATTAATTTACCAAAATTTTCTGGAGATAAATTTGATTCATTAATCTCGATATTGTCTTTATTTAATAGAGCGCTAACATCACCAACAAGCCATTTAGCTACAAGCTTTATGTCATCCGTTTTAGTTGAAGCTTCTTCAAACATGTTAGCCATTTCTTTAGAAGAAGATATAATTTTTGCCTCAGATTTTTCTAATCCAATTTCTGAAATATATCTATTTTCTTTTTCTTCTGGAAGTTCTGGAAGATTATCTTTAATTTCTTGAAGCTCTTTATCTGAAATTACAACTGGAAGAAGATCAGGACAAGGAAAGTATCTATAATCATTTGCCTCTTCTTTAGATCTCATTGATCTAGTTTCATTTTTATCACTATCGTAAAGCCTTGTTTCTTGCACAACAGACTTGCCGCTTTCAATAAGTTGTATTTGACGCTCAATTTCATAATTGATTGCTTTTTCAATAAATTTGAAAGAATTTATATTTTTAAGTTCGGCTCTTGTGCCAAGTTCTTTGGCATCACTTTTTTTAATCGAAACATTCACGTCACATCTCATCGATCCTTGTGCCATATTTCCATCGCATATATCTAAAAAAGTTACTAGCTGTCTTATAGCCTTAAAATAGGCAACAGCCTCTTTTGCATTTGAAATTTCAGGTTCAGAGACTATCTCAAGAAGGGGAGTTCCCGCACGATTTAAATCAACACCTGTCTCGCCTTCAAAAAGATCATGTATTGATTTGCCCGCATCTTCTTCTAGATGAGCCCTTGTAATATTTATATTTTTTTCAGAACCATCCACAAACACCTTTATAGAACCTTTTTCAATAATAGGTTTTGTCATCTGCGTTATCTGATAACCTTTTGGAAGGTCAGGATAAAAGTAATTTTTTCGATCAAAGGATGATGTCTGATTAATTTCTGCACCAGTTGCGAGACCAAACCTAATTGCTTTATGAAAAGCTTCTCTATTTGCAACTGGAAGCACACCAGGCAACCCCATATCAATTAAATCAACATGAGTATTAGATTCCGCCCCAAATTCTGTGGATCCACCTGAAAATAATTTAGATTTAGTTGATAGCTGAGCATGTATCTCTAAGCCAATTACTGTTTCCCAGCTCATTCCTTTACTCCTTCAGGTGTATACATATGCCAGTTTGTTTGAGCTTGATACATGTGTGCAAAGTTTAAGATTGAACTTTCATCAAGAAAATTACCAATTATTTGTAAACCAATTGGCTTATTACTAATATTTCCATTAGGTAAAGACATAGCAGGTAGTCCAGCAAGATTGGCAGATATTGTAAATAAATCTTCTAGATACATTTGAATTGGATCACTGCCTTTAGATCCCATTTCAAATGCAGGACCTCTTGTTGTTGGAGTCATAATGACATCAACTCCAGAAAAGGCTTCATCAAAATCTTTCTTTATTAGCCTTCTTACTTGTTGGGCTTTTTTATAATAAGCATCATAATATCCTGCTGAAAGAACGTACGATCCTATTAGTATCCTTTTTTTAACCTCATCACCAAATCCTTCTGATCTAGTTTGAATATATAACTCCTCTAGATCCTTAGGATTCTCAGTTCTTCTTCCAAACTTTACCCCATCAAATCTTGATAAATTTGATGAACATTCTGCTGGAGCAACTACGTAATATGTTGGAACAGAGAGAGAAAGATTGGGTAAAGAAATATCAACTAGATTTGCTCCCAATGATACAAATTCCTTTAAAGAATTTTCATATACCTCGATGACATCACCATCCAAGCTAGATAGGTCAAGATCTTTTATTACTCCAATCTTTTTTCCTTTCAAGGATTGATTTAAATTTTCTTCAAAATTTGGCACATGCTCATCTAAGGAAGTTGTATCTTTTTCATCATGTGAACACATTTCATTTAAAATTAAGGCGCAATCTTCTGCTGTTCTTGCCATTGGGCCAGCCTGATCAAGGCTAGAAGCAAAAGCAATCATACCCCATCTTGAAATTCTTCCATAGGTTGGTTTAAGACCAGTTATACCGCATAGTGATGCAGGTTGCCTTATAGAACCTCCAGTATCCGTTCCAGATGCAGCTGGAACAATACCTGCCGCAACAGCAGCAGCAGATCCTCCTGAGCTTCCACCAGGAACCAAACTTTTACCCCATGGATTATGAACATTACCAAAATAACTAGTTTCATTAGAGGACCCCATAGCAAATTCATCCATATTTGTTTTACCAATTGAAAGACAGCCTGCGTTCTCAAGATTTTCAATTACTGTTGCAGAATAGGGAGGAATGAAATTATCAAGAATTTTAGAGCCACAAGTAGTTCTCAAACCTTTTGTACAAAAAAGGTCTTTTTGAGCAATAGGAATTCCAGCAAGTGGAAGATCAGATGGTTGGCTATCTAATGCCTCAGCTTTTTTAATAGAATTTTCTTCATTGAGAGTAACAAAAGCATTTAAATGATGATTATCTTCAATTAATTTATAGACTTCTTGAATTACTTCTTTGTTAGATATCTCCCTTTGAGAAATCATAGTCTTCAGTTCTTTAACTGTTTTGTATTTTATGGTCACTCAACCACCCTCGGTACCAAAAAATAATCTTCATTTGAAGAAGGGGCTAAATCCAATAATTCTTTCTTTAAATTCTTAGCAGTCACATGATCTGTTCTAGTTTTTGCCGTTTTTTCTAAGGGGTTTGTTAAGGGCTCTACGTTAGAAGTATCAACAATATTTAATTGATCTACAAATTTAATGATATTTTCAAGATCCTTTGTAATTTTTTCTTTTTTATCACCGTCAATTTTAAGTCTTGATAGGTGAGATATAGTTGTTACTGTTTTCTTGTCCATATATAGGATATTATTATAGTTAGTGGTGGGATATTAACCTAACTCACGAATTATTTAAATTATTTTATTGAAGGGAATCACGTGAAATTTAACTTGTTTAAAATGGTTGGAGGATACTTCTCTAATGATTTATCCATAGACCTTGGCACAGCAAATACATTAATTTATACAAAAGAAGTTGGTATTGTATTAAATGAACCATCAGTAGTTGCAATAAGAGAGTCCAGAGGACAGAAAACAGTCGTTGCTGTAGGAACAGAGGCAAAAAAAATGCTTGGAAGAACACCAGGTAATATAAAAGCTATTAGACCATTATCTGAGGGTGTCATTGCAGATTTTCAGGTAACAGAAAAAATGCTTCAGCATTTTATTGCTAAAGTCCATGAAAAATTATTCATTAAACCCAGTCCAAGAGTTTTAGTTTGTGTTCCTTGTAGATCTACTCAAGTTGAAAGAAGGGCTATAAGAGAATCAGTTCTTGGTGCTGGTGCACGAGATGTTAAATTAATAGAAGAACCAATGGCTGCTGCAATAGGTGCTGGTTTACCAGTCGAAGAAGCAAGTGGAAATATGGTTGTTGATATTGGTGGTGGAACCTCTGAGATTGCAATTTTATCTCTTAATGGAGTTGTTCATTCTGAGTCGGTAAAGATTGGTGGAGATAAAATGGATGAAGCTATCACTTCATGGATCAGAAGAAATCATGGTTGTGTAATAGGCGAATCAACCGCTGAAAAAATAAAACATACCATAGGCTGTGCTACTGCTGATTCTAAAAAAATCGAGATGTCTATAACAGGAAGAAATCTTGCAGAAGGAATACCAGAAACATTCTTAATTAACAGCGAACAAATTTTTGAAGCAATGAAAGACCCTTTAAATGGAATTGTTCGAGCTATCAGAAATGCACTTGAATTATCACCTCCTGAACTTTCAGCAGACATTGCTGAAAGAGGAATAGTTTTAACAGGTGGTGGGGCGCTTTTAAGAGACTTGGATAAGTTGATTTCGAATTCAACCGGAATACCAGTTATTGTTGCTGAAGATCCTTTAACATGTGTAGCGAGAGGCGGCGGTCAGGCTCTTGAAATAATGGATAAATATAATATCGATCTTCTATCATCTGAATAATATAGATGGCTAGGATATCGCCAACTCCTGGTCAAAAAATAATTTACCTTTTATTAATCCTTATTGGCAGCGTAATTTTATATATTGATATAAATACCAACACCTTCCAAAGTTCAAAGAATGGATACAAGTCGTTAAAGATTTCAACCGTGTTCTTGTTAAAAAGAATTTCAATTGATCCTATAAAGAATATTTTTAATCTCTCTAAATCAAAAAAAGAACTTATTAAACAAAATGAGATTTTAAGAAAAGCTCTCGATACTAGTTATTTAAATAATTTTTTAATATCTAGAGAAAACAGTTTCTATAAAGATAAAAACATTATTAAACTTCCAGAAGCTAAAGATGAGATTGAAAAAATATATTCAATAGCTCAATTAAAAGAAATAGATCCAAATATATTCAATTGTTGTGACAAACATAGAATGTATATCGAAATTATTTCAAACGACTCAATTTCTAAAATAGAAAGTATGGTCTTCAATACTTCAGGCATTATCGGCCAAGTAGCAGATGTAGGACAGTATCTTGAGGTAATACTGTTAACAGATATTTCGCATTCAATCCCAATTAAATCTGAATCTGAAAATTTCTTTTGTAATGCTAGAGGAAGTGGTAGAGAAGATATAATTATTTGTTCATACAATCCATTGGTTTGGGATGAAGAAATAGAGTTAGGTAAAACATTTTACTCATCAGGTCTTGGTGGTGTTTTTTCAAGAGACATTAAGATAGGCAAGGTTTTTAATATAATAGAATCTGAACCTACAAGAAGAGATTTAGAGATAAAAATAATAGCAAGTCCATTAGAAAGCACCTTATTTGGCGTAATAAAATATTAATGAAAGAATACCTAAAAAAAATAACCTTACTCATTGCAATCAATTATATTGATTTAAGTATTTCAGCTTGGTTGTATGATTTCTTTGTAATTTTACCTCTTACTTTTTTAACTTATTCCTTTTATGCATATAAAACTAATAAAACAATAAGTCCAATTGAAGCATTTATGACAGGACTAATAGTTGATTTAATATCATATTCTTATTTTGGATTAAATATAATATTGTTTTGCTTGATAACATATCTAATTAATTTATATTCAAACTCATTTAAGATCTTTTCTTATCTTCAGGTTTGTTTGTTCTTTGGATTTTCAGCAACAGCATATATTGGATTTACTCAATTGGTGTTAAATCTTTATAATTTTTCATATTTAATGCTATTTGTTAGCGCAGTTTTTAATATCTCTTTTTGCATAATAATTGCTTTAATTTCTTCATACTTTCCAAAAGTTTCAAGACTTAAAATATAGATATGAAATTTATTAAGAGAATAGCAATTTCTTTATTATTATTATTTTCTTTTTTTTTTCTAATAACATCAATCGCATATGTTTCTCTTTTGTATAAGCCAGAAAATATAATTTATTTAACTAATAAATTGCTTAATAATGATTATTCTATTCAATATCTTGGTGCTGATTCAGATATTAATTTACTTAACCCAAAAGTGACTTTTGATGAGATTACTATCAAAGACTCAAAAGAAATAGAATTATTAAAGGCTGACCAAATAGTGCTAGGTATTAATTTATTTAGAACACTTGCAGATGGATACATTCACTTAAATTCCCTAGAAGTTCAAAATTATATCTCCTCAAATAGCTCTTCTAATAATAGAGGCAACTTCAAATTAAATATTAAAAAAATAATTTTAAACTCTGAGAAATTCAATCTTGTTGCTAAAGATTTATTTTTTATAAGCAAAAAAGGAGATATTTCAATATCAAATAGTCATGGAAAGTTGAATGATGTTATTTTTGAAGAATTGAATATTTTTAGCAAACTCAATTCAGATAAAGTATTTTTTTCATCTTTATTCTATCTTGATGAAAATATTATTGAAGATAAGAATTTCATAGATTTGGAGGGATTTTCAGACTATGAAATAGATTTACAAGTTTACAGCAGGGGGATTCTTGAAACAGAAACAGGAGTGTTAAAGAGTTTAAATAAATATGTATTTAAAGATTCAAAGTTAATCACGAAATCAAAATATCTTTTTGAGAATATAAATTTAGTTATGCATAGTAATCTTGATAAAAGCTTTGTCGGATTGTTTTCTTCATCTATGCCTGATCAAGATATCAAAGGATCCATTTTAATAACTGATCAAGAGATAACAGTTAAATCAAGACTAAAATTCAATATGGGAGATATTCTTGTTAATCAACAATATCTTAGACTGGATGGATCTGAAGAATTTGATGCAAGATTGGTAATCAATGAAGGTCAAGCATCCCTTTACTTAGAATCATCTCTTACCAACACAAAATTTATTTCAAACATCAAAGAGCTCGAGAAGGAAAGAGAAAAAGAGCTCAAGAGTACTATCGAAATTGAAGATTTATCTAAGCCGACATATCTAATTAAAAACCAAAAGTTTAAAGCTTACGTTGGCTTAAACAATAATGGATATTTTTCTCTAGGATCTTATTTTGATGATCAAATTACAACTAGAAATCTCAATGAAAGCTTTCATGTTTTTCTATCCCTAGATAAATTAGAAATCGATAGCCTCTTATTCCCTTATCAAACTGAAGGCATATACAACTTGAGTTCAATTAACTTAAAGATAAAGGAATTTAATTTCTTCAATAACATATATGAAAATCAGGTTTTTGCGATAAATCTTTCAAACACTAATTCAAGTGCGGTCTTTTCTAGCAATAATCTTAATGGAGGAATCAAAGTAGACGAAACTGGGTTTATAAGAGTGGATCTCTTTGATACAAAATTTGAGTTTAAAGGAATTGATATTCTTAAATCAGATGAGTCATTCGACATTAAAAATTTTAGATTACGGTTTGTTGGTAAAGATATTAAAACTTATGATGACACATTTCAAAATATAGACTTTTATTTGTTAAAAAATGAAAAAATTACAACCATTGATAATATAAAAATAACAAGTAAAAATTTTAATATCGGACCATATAACGAAACAGATAAAGCTTACATAAGCTATAACAAAGATAAGGATTTATATAAGATTCGTGGCTCATATCAGATTAATAGTAAGAACAATCCTATGGATAATTTTATTAATTATAATTTTGATTATATATCTACTGAATTAAACATTCAGTGGGTAAGTCTTGATAAATTAAAAGATATTGAAGGCAGTATAGAATTTCTTATAAAAGGACTGGAATCGAAAGCCTCTCTTCCTGATTCTACGTTTCTTAGGGCTTTAAAAGTTCTTAATTTGAATGCAATTATTGAAAATATAAGCAATGATTCTGACATTAGCTCTAATAGTATGTTCATAAATAGAGCAGAGGGTAACTTTTATATTAGTCAAAGCAGGGCATTAATAAGCAATCCAATTAAACTTGAGACTTCAGAAGCAAACATGAGATGGACAGGTGAGGTTCTTAAAAACTCTGAAGGATTATTAAATGAATTAAATTTAGATCTAGATATGAGGTTAAGAGTTTCTGAAAACATACCTTGGTATGCTGCAATTTTTGGCGGCATACCTGCTTTAGCAGGGGGGTTGGTTATTGAGAATATTTTTGAAGATAGTCTTGATAATGTTTCCACATTTAAATTTAAAGTTACCGGGTCTGTTGATGATCCTATAATTGATAGACTAGATTAGGTACAAAGCTGCAAGTCCTAAGAAAGAGAAAAATCCTACTACGTCTGTTACCGTTGTGACAATCACACTTCCACCAATTGCAGGATCTTGCTTAAACTTTCGAAGGATAAGCGGTACCAGAATTCCAGCAATAACAGAGCTTATAAGATTTATAACTAATGCACATGATATTAATAATGCTAAGGCCAAGTCTTGAAGCCATGCATAGGTTATAGCTGCAACCAAAACTGATAAAACAATCCCATTTAAAATTGAAACTGCAAGCTCTCTTTTGAACAACCATCTAATGTTTGAAGAATTAATTTGTTCAAGCGTCAAGCCTCTTAAGACTATTGTCAATGTCTGTGTAGCAGCAACACCTCCCATACTTGCAACGATAGGCATCAGAACTGCTAGGTATACTAGTTTTTCTATAACGTCTTGAAATATATTGATTGTGCTTGCTGCAATAAACGCAGTTATTAGATTCATACTTAACCAAAAGACCCTACTCTTTGCTGCTCTTCCAGGGGGTGCAAAAGTATCTTCTGCAACTCCAGCCATTCCTAAAAAATTTTGATCAGCATCCTCTCTTATTACATCAACAACATCATCAATAGTTATTCTTCCAATCAACTTTCCTTCCCCATCAATGACAGAAGATGAAATTAGATCATTTCTTTCGAACAAGGTAGCAACTTCTTTATCATCTAGACTTACATTAATAGGAAGTATTTCAGTTTCCATGATTTCCCTAACAATCATCAATGGATTAGATGTGATAATTTCACTAATTGATAACTCTCCTAAGTATTTATTATCATCATTTACAACAAATATTTTGTCTGTATTTTCCGGCAATTTACCTTGATCTCTTAAGTAAATAATAACTTCTTCAATAGAATTATTAGGCCTAACACTTATAACATCTGTATTAAGAAGCCCTCCAGCTGTATTTTCTGGAAAAGTAAGGCCCATCTCAATTCTTTTTCTATCAACTTGAGACATATTTAGAAGAATATTCTTCATCCTTTCTTCTGGTAAATTTTGCAGAATATCTACTATTTCATCTAACTCTAACTCCTTGACTGCTTCAGCTAATTCTTCATTGGAAATGCTTGAGATTAAATCTTGTTGGATTTCTTCTCCTAATTCAAACAAGACATCTCCTTCTTCCTCAGTTTTGAGTAATGAAAATAATAGATCTCTTTGTTTGGGAGGAGAAGATTCAAGTGCATGTGCTATCTCTGATGGAGACATATCATTCAATAATTTTCTTATCTGATTAAGAGATAACTTAGATGCATCATCAAGAATGATTTTTAGATTATCTTTGTTTTCAGAAACAGTCATTCATCAATTTTAACCTTAATAAAAATTATCTATACCTTGATGAAGGTATATTATTTAATTTTCTGTATTTTGCAATTGTTCTTCGTGCCAAACCAAAACCTTTTTTATTAAGCTCAATTGCTATTTTCTTATCACTTTTTGGTTTTTTTTCAGATTTAATAGTATCTTTTATTAATTTCATCAATTGAAGAGCAGAAATATCCCTAATTCTTGAAACGGAAGATACTAGTAGAGATTTTAAAGGAATTATACCTTTGGGAGTTTCGATATATTTATATCTTAATATTCTTGATACGGTTGAAGGATGAATTCGAAGCTCTTTAGCAATTTCTTTGTTACTTAATGAATTTATTTTTAAAGGATTATTATCAAAAAAAGCAACCTGCTTTGAACAGATATATTCACCAACACTCTTAATAGTATCGTTTCTTTTTTTTACAGAAGTCAAAAGCCATTTAGCATCATTAATCTTTTGAAGGATTCCATTATTATTTTTTAATTTTATTTCTTCTTTAACTTTATTGATTAGCACATCATCGGTTTTTATTATTGGAAAACTTTCTTGAATAAATTCAACATTAAAATTGTTATCTTTTACCGAAATCTTCAAGTCCGGTTCAATGAATTTAATCTTTTCAAAATTTAGTCCAGGACTTAAATCACATTTTTTTATTTCATCAACCGCATCATCAAAATCCTTTTTAGAAAGTCCTTCCCTTATCATTGACTCTTCAATCTCTTTAAAATTATCCAATCTTTCATTAAATAAGATCTTCATAATTATTAGTTTCTTTTTTTTTGGAATGTGACTGTTATCTATCTGAATCTTTATACATTCTTTATGATCTCTATATCCCACACCATAGGGGCTTAATTTTTGAATGATTGTTTTTAAGACTTCCTCAATCTCAAAAGCTTGAAAAGTAAATTTTGAAATTTCTTCAATTTCATGTATTTCTTCTGCCAGTTTTCCAGATTCATCAATACAATCTATTATTAATTTTGAAATTTCAATTTCTTTTTTACTTAGCTGTAAATCAGTTAATTGGTTAATAAGATTCTCTCTTAATGTAAGCTTTGACTCTATATCAAAATCAAAATTTTTATCATATGAGCTGTTAGTTTCATAAGAGTTTTCTTCTTTTTCTAAGAATGGATTCTCATCCATTTCTTTTTCAATTTTTTTAATTAATTCAAATCTTGATAATTGAAGGAGATCGATAGACTTTTTGAGTGATGGAGTTAGCTTTATGTTTTGTTTTTGTTTAAGATTTTTAGCTAGAATTATGCCCATTTCAGCTATACATGTTTCCTAGATAAACCTTCTTCACTAGTTGATTTGTTACTAACTCTTCTTTGTTTCCCTCAGCAATTATTTGCCCATTATTAATTATTGCTGCCTGATCGCATATCTCTAAAGTTTCTCTCACATTATGGTCAGTTATTAATATACCAATATTTTTGTTCACTAATTTTTTTAAAACATTCTTTATATCTTCAATAGCAATAGGGTCTATTCCTGCAAAAGGCTCATCTAAAAGTATTATTTTTGGTTCTGCTGCTAACGTTCTTGCAATCTCAACTTTTCTTCTTTGGCCCCCTGATAATTGCCTGCCTTTAAGATCACATATTTCTGATAAACCGAATTCTTCTATTGAACTTTCAATAAAATTTTTGATGTCAACTTTATTATTAAATGATAATTCAGCTAATCCTTGCAGATTGTCGTACACAGATAGATTTTGAAAAATGGAAGGTTCTTGTGGCAGATACTTAATACCTAATTTAGATCTTTTATGCATTGGCAAGTTTGATATGCAGCTATTAAGAAGATTGATTTTACCACCATCCGAATTTACTAAACCTGCAATAATATAAAAAGTAGTTGTTTTTCCTGCACCATTTGGACCAAGCAAGCCATATATTTG
>CEWO01140343.1_pt1 | contig 19819 bp, 16 predicted proteins | sample 361561 | NCBI WGS metagenome assembly CEWO01 (sample SAMEA2623627, study PRJEB7988) | marine metagenome | isolation source: saline water (ENVO:00002010), including
TAGTAAACATATTTTTTAACCTTTTAATTATTTAATAATATAATAAATCATTAAATATTATGCCATTTTTAATATAACATGTTTTAATTTTTGTAATTATTATGAATACAAAAATTACACTACTTCTTATCTTAGCTCTTTTGTCTGTTAGTACATCACCTATAATTGGGAGAGCACTGGTTGGTATTAATGCTGTTTCAATCTCTTTTTGGAGAATGTTTATTGCTGCAATAATTCTATGGGGATTTAGTATAATAAAACCTCAAGGAAAGATGAAAGATAAGATAAATACTAATAGGACAATATGCGCAGGAATATTGTTAGGAATTCATTTCGCCTTATTTTTTGAAGCTATTAAAATGACCAAGATAGCAAATGCAACATTTTTAGGAACATTAGCCCCATTTTTTACATTACTTGTAGAACTATATATTTTAAAAAGATATTATAATAATAAAGTTTTACTCGGATTATTTTTCACACTTATTGGTTCAATTGTTATATTAGGCTATCAATTTAATTTAGATTCTCAATATACAATTGGAAATTTATATGCATTGCTTTGCTCCGTATGTATAGCAATTGCCTTAATGATTGGTGAAAAAGTAAGGCAAAAAGAAAATACAATTGTTTATACTAGGTCGTTATATTTATCAGCATCTTTTACATTATTTATAGTCTCTATTTTAGTTAATCAAACACTATTAAATTTTAACATAAATGAGTTTTTAGGATTATTTTTTTTGGGATTGGTTCCTACAATATTAGGTCATAATTCAATTTATTATTCAATAAAATATGTACCCCCAACAATTGTAGCAGCATTTCCATTAGGAGAGCCAATAATTGCTACTATTTTTGCATTTTTTATTTTTTCTGAGTATATTTCATTGAATATATTTATAGGTGGAAGCATTACAGGATTAGGTTTAATCTTAATTTCAATTTATAAAAAAACAAAATAAATTTAGATTATGAAAAAAATAATATTACTTACGTTTATATCGATTTGTTTTTTACAAGAAGAATGTGATAATAGTCGTTATATAACTGAAAATTTTAATGTAGATATTCAGTATGAAGTACAATATGGTGAAAATATAAATCAATCTATATTAGGCTCAGAATATTATGAATCATTATACATGGATATATATACTCCAGAAAATGATACTTTTAATGAAAGACCTTTGATATTTTTTTTATTTGGTGGTTCATTTATAGGAGGCTCTAAATCATCACCAGATATTGTTGCATTATGTACAAACTATGCAAAAATGGGTTACGTTGCTGTAGCTATAGATTATAGGCTTTCTCAGCATTTATTACTTTTTAATCCAAATGAAGAAAGTGCTTATAAAGCAGCAATGAAAGCTATCCATGATTTAAAAGCAGCAATTAGATATTTTAAAATGAATGATGAATTATATGATGATTATAAAATAGATATAGATAGGGTCTATGCTGGGGGTTATTCAGCTGGTGCAATCGCAGCTATCAATGCTGCATATTTAAATGAATATGATGAGATTCCAGTATTTTTATATGATGATTATGATGATTTTGGTGGATTAGAAGGTTTTTCTGGTAATCAAGGGTATGATTCCAGTTTTCATGGTATTGTAAATTTATCAGGTGCAGTTGGAAATCGAGATTGGATTGTAGAAGATGATATCCCTATTGTGAGCATGCATGGTGATCAAGATGATGTTGTCCCATATGATGATGATTTGGTTACTTTATTTGGATTAAATATGCTTGTTGATGGTAGCTTCATTATTCATGAAAGAATGCTTGAGTTAGATAATTATACTGCTCTTCATACTTATGAAAATCAAGGTCATTCTCCTTATAATAATATGAATTTTGAAACAGAGTTTTCTAGTTCATTTTTATATGAGCTAGTATGTAATTCTAATTTCATGTTAGGAGATCTAAATCAAGATTATATTATAAATATTAGTGATGTTGTATTGTTAATAAATTTAATTTTATCTAATAATTATATGGAATCAGGTGATATGAATAATGATGAAAATGTAAATGTGCAAGATGTAATTATACTTGTTCAAAGTATATTAAATAGCTAATAATCAAATATCATTTGATCATTATTAAATGATTTAAATTCTAAAACATTTCCGCTTGGGTCTTTAATAAAGAATGTAGATTGTTCTCCTTTTTCACCTTTAAATCTTGTATTTGGTTTAATTAAAAAATTAGTTTTCTTATTTATTAATTTATCTGATAATTTGTTCCAATGTTTTTTTGTTAATATTATTCCAAAGTGTCTACATGGGATATCTTTTCCATCTACTTTATTAGTGACAGATAATATTCTTGTATCATTTATTAAATGAGCTGAAATTTGATGTCCATAAAAATTAAAATCCACCCATCTTTTATCCTCTCTTCCAATTTTACATTCTAAAACAGTTGTATACCAATTGATTGTTTTTTTTATGTTTGTAACTGGGAATGCTAGATGAAAGGGTCTTAAATTTTTACTCATAAAATTTAATTTTGATTAACATTAATAAATCCATATTGAGTATTTTCATTGTCTAATTCATAATAATATTGATATCCTGAGGGGTAGGGAAAACCTATAAAATAAAACTGAGTAGGTGATGTTAATCCTGTCCCAGCAGGAACAGTTATTTCAAAATTATCCCAATTTTGATTATAAGAATCAGGAACATCCCACATACATCCTTGATTAATATCTTCACATAGTTCTATTGAATCATATGATGAACAATCATTGTTAGTATAAATTGATTCTTGATCTTGTGCACAGCTTGGCTGAGGGCTATTAACAGTTTTAATAATAATTTCATGGTTAGAATTATTTAACCAATAAATTGGAACATTAATATTTGTTTGATGAAGGCTAGGGTCAAATCCATTATTATCTGAATAAACAATAAAGATATTTGAATATATACAGCAATCATCACATGGTATAGTAGCTTCCATATTATAATTTGTTGCATTCTCGCTCATGCATCCTATGCATGAAGTATCATCACCAAAGCAAACACCACAACTATCTTTTGATAAATTCCAATCACATTCTTCTAAATCACAATCACAAGATTCATCGCATTGAGTACATTGTCCACATTCATCTTCAAATAAATCATAATCTGCGCAATCAATAGGATCAGTGAGATTATCTTGACAGCAAAAAAATAGACATAAACCTATATATATATAAAATTTATTTAAATTGAATAGATGTTTCATAATTATTAATAATTATTTCTGTCCAGTTATAATTTTCACCTTTTAAATATTCATCAAAAAAACCAACTACAGATATTCCAATTCTTTCTGCAAATTTACTATCAACATTTTTACCTGATGCAATCATTCTACTAACTTTACTAAAATGAGGGGAGTCTGAATAATCGAAGTGTTTTGTTTTGTTAATTTTTAATAGATAGGAGTCTGCAGTACAATTTTTATAAAATTTATCAAGTTTATTATAATTAAGAGGATTACCTTCCCAATATTCTTGTCCGATATAGCAAAATGGGATTTTAATACCTGTGTTTATAATTTCATCTACAACAGGAACAATCCATCCATCTAAATTTAAACAAGCAGAAATTCTAGTATCATTCCATGAAGAAACAATAGCGGTTGTCCCACCTGTTGACATTCCAAAAACTCCAATATTATTAAAATCAATTGAATTATAAACTGGATGTTTTTTCATTAACTGTAATTTATCAATCATAAAACTTATATCTGCAGCTCTAGTATTAACTTGAGGAAGTCTAACATCCCAAAATTTTTCTTTTGGTACATTATCAAGAATATTATAACTATAATCAATGGAAGTTCCATCTTCAAAAACAGTAATGTTAGCATCATATGTATGATCAGCAGATATAACTATATACCCTTTGCTTACAAGTGCTTCAATCGCAATCATATTTTGTGTTTTATATCCACCTAAACCATGTGAAAATAAAATAAGAGGGAATTTTTTATTTACTGGTTTTGCTTTATAATATGAATTTCCCTCTACTTTTGTTACAGGTTTAACTAAATTTTTTGATTGATTAATTTGATTTGCAATAGCTTTAACTCGTAATTCTGGATAATCTAAATAAGGATATAGAGAATCAGATTTTTCTATTGCTGGATACCATATTTGCACTGAAATCTTTCTTGAGTCAATTTCATTAGGAGTAAACCATTCATCTCTATATTTATCTTCCCAATCAAAAACATCTGTTCCAATATTATAATCACCAATTGGTTTAGGTAAATCTTGAAAATCTAAAATTAATGCACAAGAATTAAACAATAATATAATTGGTATAAAGAGTAATATTTTTTTCATAATTTTATTTTTCCTATTAAAATATCTTTAAGCATTATCCAGTCACCTATAAAGCTATATAAGGGATGTTTAAAAGTTGCTGGTTTATTTTTTTCAATAAAAAAATGACTAAACCATGCAAATCCATAACCTATTATAGGTGTAAAATATAAATATTTATAGCTGTTATTATATATTGAAAATAAAATGATAAAGATAACAATCGTAGAGCCAGTAGCATGAAAAATTTTAGTTAATTTTTTTTTATGCTCAGATAAATAAAATGGATAGAATTCACTAAAGGAGTTAAATTTATTAGTTTTCATATTTAAATTTATAAACAATTAAATAAAAAATAATTAAATAAAAAATAATTTTAAGGAAATAAATGGATTATTATAAAGATAAAACAGTTTTAATTACAGGCGCATCATCAGGAATTGGAGAAAATTTTGCACATACTCTTAATAAAATGGGAGCAAAATTAATATTAACAGCTAGAAGTAAAGATAAATTAGAAAAGATGGTTCAAAGTATGAATAATGCTGTATCAATACCAGGAGATTTATCAAAAAAAGAATTTCCAGAAGAATTATATAGTAAGATAAATGATATGAAAATTAAAGTTGATATTGTAATAAACAATGCAGGTTTTGGTTATTCAGGAAAATTTCTTAATAATTCTATGGAAAATTATAATGAGATGATTAATCTTAATATCTGTTCTTTAACCCATTTAACCCATTTATTTTTGAAAGATATGGTAGAAAATAAAAGTGGTGGTATTATAAATATTTCATCGCTTGCTTCATTTCAGCCTATTCCATATTTCAGCATATATGCAGCGACCAAAGCATTTGTAACATCATTTACATTAAGTTTATATGAAGAGTATCGAGAAAAAAATATTAATATTCTCGGTGTTTGTCCTGGATATACAAAAACAAACTTTAATAAAAGAGCTCAAATGGATTCTGTCCCTGTCGCTGGATATTTAATGAGTTCACAAGAAGTTGTTGACCAATCACTTAGAGCTTATAAAAAAGGTAAATTTATAATTATAAATGGAAAAATAAATCGTTTTGCGAAATTTTTTACTTCTTTAATACCAAAAAAATGGAGCTTAAAAATGGCAAGCTCTATTATTAAAAAAGGTATGTCAAATAAGCAATGGTAGAATCAAATTTTCATCTAAATAAAAGAGATTATTTAAGCTTAGCTTTATTATTTATTTTATCTTTTTTCTTATTTGCTGATCAAAATTTGATGGGTCCTAATTTATCACAAATTGCAAGTGATTTTGGTTTCAATGATATTCAAAGAGATGTAAAACTTGGTGGAGAAATATCCTTAGTGTTTTGGTTGATTGGAGGAATTTTTACATTATTTTTCGGGTATTTTACTGATATAGCTTCTAGAAAAAAACTTTTAATAATTTCAATGTTATTTGGTGAAATACCATGTTTTTTAACAGGTTTTGTAGAGACATATGAACAGTTTTTTTGGTTAAGAGCTTTAACTGGGATAGGAATTGGAGCAATTATTCCTATTACATACTCTTTATTAGCTGATTATTTCCCTTCAAATATGAGATCAGCAGCAACAGGTTATTTAGGGTTAGTTGTTGGACTTGGAATTGGTGGTGGACAATTGTTAGCTGGTATTACAGGACCTGAATATGGTTGGAAAATATCTTTTATTATTGTGTCTGTACCTAATTTTATTTTTTTATTATTATATGCATTATTTGCTACTGAGCCTGAACGAGGAAAGTCAGATAAAAATACTTCAGATATAACAAAAATAAATTATTCAATTATAAAAAAATTAATTTCAAAAAAAACCAACATATTAGTATTTTTACAAGGGATTGCAGGAACTGTCCCCTGGTCAGTATTCTTTGTATATTTAACGGATTACCTAGCTCAAGATATTGGATATAGTGTTCAGATGGCTTCACTTGTTGTCTTTGTTATTGGCTTATCTGCAATGGCAGGAGGTTTTATTGGAGGCCTTCTAGGAAATAGATTATATAATATTAATCCTACATATCAACCATTACTATCTGCGATATGTACATTTATTGGAATGATTCCTACTGCTTTTTTAATTAATTTAAATCCAGTAAGTGCAAATGCAAGTATAGCATATCCATTAATTCTTGCAATTTTTTCAGGATTTTTTATTACTATTACAGCACCAAATATGAAAGCTGTTTTAATGAATGTTAATCATTCAAATACAAGAGGAATGGCTTTTTCTATATACAATTTAGCTGATGGATTGGGGAGAGGTTTTGGTCCCTTTATTATTAGTTTTTTTATTTTACAGTTTGGAAGACAATGGGGCTTTAACTTAGCAAATGGAATCTGGTTTTTTTGTGGTATTAGTATTTTATTAATGATGAAGACTTATTCAAAGGATCAAATATGATATATGTTTTATATATAATATGCTTTTATTTAATAATAATTGTTTGTTTAAATATTACATATCCTGAATTACGCTGGAATTGGAATTTAGAGAATGTAGAAAATTTAAAATTTTCTGATTCTTTTTTTTGGGGTACTGCAACTGCTTCTCATCAAGTAGAAGGTAATTGCACGAATAATAATTGGTATAAATGGGAAAATAATTTTGATAAAAATGGAAAACCAAGAATTAAAGATAATCAAGTAGCAGGCCTTGCATGTGATCATTGGAATAAATATCAAGATGATATTTTAATGTTAAAAGAATTAGGAGTATCACATTATAGATTATCGCTTGAATGGAGTAAAATTGAACCTGAAAAAGATAAATTTGATGAGAGTGTTTTAAATCATTATGCTAATGTTATAGATTCTTTATTGAAAAATAATATAGTTCCTTATATTACTCTTCATCATTTTACAAATCCTATATGGTTTGATAAGTTGGGAGCTTTTGAAAAAGAAGAAAACATTAATCATTTCATTGATTATTCTAGAATTGTTTTTAATCGTTATAGTAATAAAGTTAAATATTGGTGCACAATAAATGAGCCAGAGGTATATTCTGTTATGGGGTATTTTTCAGGAGTTTTCCCTCCAGGAAAAAAAGATTCTCAAATAACAGCAGTCGTACATAAAAATTTATTAATAGCTCATACTATGGTTTATCAGATACTTAAAAAATTACCAAATGGCGATATTTCACAAATAGGAATTGTTAAAAATGTTATGCAATTTGATCCGTCTAGGAGGTGGCATTTACTTGATTGGTTAGCTTGTAGATTAACTAATGCAGTATATAATAAGATGTCTTTATCTTATTTAAAATACGGTAAAATAAAAATCAATATTCCTTTTTTTATTAAACTTTATTATTCTGATAAAAAGGCTATTAAAGCGACTGATTTTTTTGGGCTTAATTATTATTCTCATATTCATTTAAAATTTCAACTAGATAGACATGAGTTTTTTATTAATACTTATCCAAAAAATGATATAATGACAGATATGCCATATACAATTTATCCTGAGGGTTTATATAGAGCTATACATACTGTAAAATCTATTGGGAAGCCAATTATAATTACTGAAAATGGTATTGCAGATAGTAAGGATGATAAAAGAGCACTTTTTATTAGACGATATATTTATGCAATGAATAAAGCAATTGATGATGGTGTAGATGTTAGGGGCTATTTTTATTGGTCACTAATGGATAATTTTGAGTGGGCTGAGGGGTATGATATGAAGTTTGGCTTATATGAAGTCGATTTTAAAACACAAGTGAGAAAGTTAAGAGAAGGTTCTAAGGAATTTATAAATATTATAAATGAATCAAAATAAAGCATTAGCATTAGTTCTTGCAGCTGGGAATGGAACAAGAATGAAATCTAAAATCCCAAAACCTCTTAATTTAGTTTATAATAAACCTATTATATCTTGGGTTATAAATTTTTTTAAAAAAGAGAATATTGATGTTGGTCTTATTATAAATCCAAAAGATAAACAATATTTTAAAGATTATAAAAATTTAGTTAGTTTTATTTATCAAAAAAATCCAAATGGAACAGGCCATGCGGTAATGCAGGCAAAAAAAATTATTTCAAACTATGACAATACATATGTTTTTGTTGGAGATAGTCCTTTTGTAGATAATAAAATTATAGCAAAAATGTATGCTTCACATTTAATGGATAATTCAGATTGTACTATTTTAAGTTCAATATTTTTTGAAAAAGCATTTCCTTATGCTAGAATTGTTAGAAAGAATGGTTCTATTATTAAGTTTGTTGAAGAAAAAGATGCAAATAAAATAGAGCTTAAAATAAATGAATTATTTTGTTCTCATTATTTATTTAAATCTAAAATTTTATTAGAATTCATTAATTATTTAAAGCCAGATCAAAAAAATAACGAAATTTATTTAACAGATATTTTAAATAATCTAGTATCAAGTAAAAAAAATATAAATTCTATAGTAATTGAAGATTGGAAGCGTCTTGTTGGATTAAATACAAAGGAAGATATATCTTGGATAGAATCACAAAAGATTATTTAGTTTCAGATTTTAAAGAAATATTTTTTAGTAAATTTAAAAAAAATCCAGAGATTATTAGTGCTGCTCCTGGAAGAGTAAACATTATTGGTGAGCATACAGATTATAATTTTGGTCTTGCCATGCCAATTGCAATTGATAAATGGATTATCTCAATGTTATCTGAAAGGTCTGACAGAAAAGTTAATATTCATTCAGTTAATTATAGTAAAACAATATTGTCTAATTTAAATGATTTAGAAAATCATAGCGAGCTTTGGGAAAAATATGTAAAGTCATCAATAAATGTTATAAATAAAAAATATAATTTAAATAACGGTTTTGATATTTTGATAGGAGGTAATATCCCTATTGGTTTTGGAATGTCAAGTTCTGCTGCATTAGAGGTTTCTATTGTCTCATGTATATTAGGTAAATATTTTGATAAAAATGATAAATATGAAATTTTAGAAATTTGCAATAAAGTAGAAAAAGATATGCTAGGTATTGAAAGTGGAATGTTAGATCAGTATGCTTCAATTTTTTCTATGGATAAAAATTTTTTATTGATTGATTTTAATAATATCTCACATGAGTACTTTGATTCAAATATGAAAGAGTCATCTTGGCTTTTAATAAATAGTATGATTTCACGAGAATTGGTGGATTCAGAATACAATATCCGAGTTGCAGAATGCAGAGAAGGATTGAATCTGCTTAATAAGTTAACTGGGAAAAAGCTGTCTTTAAGTTCGCTATTATTAAAAGATATTGAATTTATAAAAAACAATAGAAAGTTATATAATAGATTGTTTCATATTTGCTCTGAAAATCAAAGGGTGAACAAAATGAGAGAAGAAATTCTAAGTGGAAATCTAGTTAATATTGGTAAACTTCTTTTAGAATCTCATTACAGTTTATCAACAAAATATGAAGTTAGTTGTGATGAAATAGATTTTATTATTTCTATATCAAAAGAACATTCCGGATTTTTTGGTGGACGAATTATGGGTGGTGGATTTGGTGGATGTACTATTAATTTAGTAAAAAAGAAATTAAAAAAAGAATTTATGTGTTTTGTAAAAGATAAGTTTTATAAAAAGTATAAATCAAATATTGAAATAGAAGAGGTTGTTTTTTCAGAAGGCTCACATCTTTTAAGAAATTGATAAACAATATATGCTATATTATTTATTAACTTATGCAATATGATAGATATTAAGAAAATATTAATATTAACTTTATTTGGATTAATATTCCCAACATCAAAGCAAGTTTATGCAACAATTCAAATGTTAGATCAGGTTATGATTTTAGATGTTGAGACTTTACAGATTGAGGATAGTGTAAATACTGAATTCAATCAAGAAACCCAATGTTCAAATATTAGCAATGAGGTTGATTGTATATCTTATGATAATTGTGATTGGATGATGAATATGTGTATGGAATCAACTACTAATAGTTGTATGGATTATACAATGGAAATGAGCTGTAACATGGCTTCTGGTTGTGAGTGGATGATGGATATGTGTATGGAAAACATGAGTGATAATGCAATGAATACTCCTCATTTTATTGTTTTAGATGAATTAAATGGATACTGGTTTGTTACAACAATAGCATCTGGTTTTATTGCGCAATATTCTTTAATTGATAATGCTTTTATTGATTCTTATTTTGTTGGTGATGCTCCTGCACTTCTTGCTATTGATCCCAATAATAAAATTATATATTGCTCAAGAATGATGCCTATGAATGGTATGAATGATATGATGCCAACCTCTGAATCAAACATTATTCAATCTTTGAATTATTCTCCAATGGGATTATCACAAACTTTAAATCAAGAATATATTATTGATTCGCCTGCACCACATGGTTTAGCTATTAATGATGATGGAACAGAAATTTATACAGCGAGCAATACAGCAGACTGGATTTATAAAATAAATATTCTTACAAATGAAATCTCAGGTGTTGTTATGGATCAAGCAATTAATAATACTCCTGATTTAACAACTCAAAGATTAAAACCTATTCAATGCATGTCCTCAGGTAATAGGTTGTTTGTTAGTTGTTCTGCCGGAACATGGATGGACCCTTTTAATGGACAATCAACAATTATCGAAGGAAAACTTCAAATGTGGAATTCAGACTTAATGGTACTTGTTGATTCAATAGATTTAGGCGAGCATTCATCTCCTTGGCATATTGTGAAATCACCAATAGATGAGATTGTTTATGTAGTCTTAGGCGGAGATAATTTATTTGAAACTGAGGGTCTTGCTTCAATATCATATGAAAATGATGAATTATCTATTAATTGGATAACAAATAATGCATCTTTTGATACACTTCATGGAGTTGATGTTTCTTCTGATGGTCAAAAAATTTATGTTTCAGGTAGAGGAGATGGGAATATACATATTTTTGATAATAGTGGTAATTATATTGATAACATTTTTTTAGGACAAATGTCAATGCTTGGAGGAATAGCAGTAGAAAAAAAAGGACTTCCTCTTTTAGGAGATGTCAATAATGATTTTAATTTTAATATTTTAGATATTATAGGGTTAGTAGATATAGTTTTAAATCCAATGATGGGTCATCCTTATCAAATGTATGCTTCAGATTATAATCAAAATGGATTAATTAATATTTTTGATATTATACTATTAATAGAAAGTGTCCTTTCTAATTAATGAGTATCTCTCGTAAAGATTTTATAAAAAATATTTCAATTGTTACAATAGGGCTAACTTCTTTTTCTAAGTTATTATCTTCATCTGCTTTATTTAATTTTGATTCATTAAGTTTAATAAAAGATCCAAAAGGTATACTTAATCTTCCAAAAGGATTTTCGTATACAGTTTTATCTAAATTAAATGATAAAATGGATGATGGGTTAAATGTTCCAAATAAGGCTGATGGAATGGGTTGCTTTGAATTAGATAAAAACCATGTAATATTAGTTAGAAATCATGAAATTGGCCATGTTCCATTATTAGGAAATGCTTTTAAATTAAAAAATCCTTATGGTAAAAAAATGGGAAGATTTGTTAGAAAAAAAAATAATTATTTTTATGATAGTAGCTTAAGAAAAACTGAATGTTTTGGAGGAACTACATCTATAACTTATAATATGAAAACTAAGCAAGTAGTTAATCAGCATTTAAGCTTAGCTGGAACTTTAGTTAATTGTTCAGGAGGTAAATCTCCATGGGGTACATGGATAACATGTGAGGAAACGGTTAAATCTAAAGAAGGAAAAATATTTAAAAATCATGGATATAATTTTGAAGTATACCCAAGTTCAACAAATAAGTTAACAAAAGCTATTCCATTAAAAGCAATGGGAAGATTTAGGCATGAAGCAGTAGCTTTTGATCCAAATAAAGGTTATGTTTATCAGACAGAAGATAGAGAAGATGGTTTGTTCTATAGATTCATTCCAAATGTTAAAGATAATTTAAAAAAAGGTGGGAAGCTGCAAGGTCTATCATTATTAGACTTTAGAGGAGCTGATTGTAGAAATTGGAAAAACGAAACATTTAAAATTGGAAAATCATATAGATGTAGATGGATTGATTTAGACGATGTAGAATCACCTTTAGATGATTTGAGAAAGCGTGGAAGGAATAAGGGATGTGCTATATTTGCAAGAGGTGAGGGGATGTGGTATTCAAATGATTATGTTTATTTTACCGCAACTAATGGAGGTAAAAATAAATTTGGACAAATTTGGAGATATTCTAATAATAAAAAAATAGAGCTTTTTTATGAGTCTAAAAGTAAAGAGTCAATGTACAAACCAGATAATATAGTAGTTGCACCATGGGGAGATATAATTATATGTGAAGATGGCAGAGGGCATGATAGGCTAATTGGAATTAAGCCTAATGGTCAAACATATGTTTTAGCTGAAAATATTTTTAATACATCTGAGCTTGCAGGAATAGTTTTTTCACCAAATAAAAAAATATTATTTCTTAATATTTACAAACCAACAATGACACTTGCTATCGAGGGTCCTTGGAATCAGTTATAAAATCGTATTAAATTAAAATAGTTATGGATAATGAAAAGATAGAAATAAAGATACAATCAAGATGGGAATATTACCTTGAATTGATTAAAAAAAAATTAATTAAACCAATATTTGGAATTCTAATCCTTCTAGGAGTTTTATATATAGGCTTTTATGTTTTATTATTCTTGGTGCTTTTTTTTGGGATAAGCTATTTTATTAATAATCTTAAAAGAAAAATTTAAAAATCTTAATGTAAATTTTTTGAAAATACATTTATAACGATTACACCTAAGCCAATTAAACTAATTCCAATTATTGATCCAAAGTCTAAAATTTGATTATATCTAAAATATCCTATTATAGATAATAAACATATCCCAATTCCTGACCAAATAGCATATGTTAATCCTATAGGAATTTCTTTTAAAGTTAAGGATAAAAAATAGAATGTGAAACTGTAACCGATAAATGTTATTATTGATGGAACTAGCTTTGTAAATCCTTCACTTTCTTTAAGTGTTGAAGTTGCAATAACTTCAGATACTATAGCAATTGATAAATAAATCCATTTCATTTTTAACCTTTAAATAAGTTTAGAATTTTTTTAATGAAAATTATAATTATATAATATGATATAAAAAACAAAAAACCCCAACATTTCTGAAGGGGTTTTAAGTGGTCGGACGCGGAATCGAACCACGGACACGAGGATTTTCAGTCCTCTGCTCTACCAACTGAGCTATCCGACCAAACTAACAAAAATTTCTATATAAAGTAATTTATACAGGTACTTAAATTATGATGATGAAAGTAGTTATTGCAACACATAATAAAGATAAACTTAAAGAATTAAAAAAAGGTTTAAGTAATTTAGATATTGAATTGCTTGATTTGTCGTCATTCCCAGATATTGGTGAAATTATAGAAGATGGAGAAACTCTTAAAGAAAATGCATTTATTAAAGCTAGAGAAGTTCATAAACTAACAGGTTTGCCTGCTATAGCAGATGATACAGGATTAGAAGTTGATGCTTTAGGAGGAAAACCAGGTGTTTATACAGCAAGATTTGCTGGAGAAAATTGTTCATATTTAGATAATGTGAATAAAATGCTTAAAGTTATGAAAAACATTGAAGATTCTAATAGATCAGCAATATTTAAAACTATAATGGCCTTTGTCGACGATAAAACGGAACTTTTTTCAATTGGAGAAGTAAAAGGGATGATAGCCTCAGAAAAGAAAGGTCTTGGAGGTTTTGGGTATGATTCCATATTTTATGTGGTGAACGAAGGAAAAACATTTGCTGAAATGTCTATAGAAAAGAAAAATATTATATCTCATCGAGGAAAGGCAATCAAAAATTTTATGCCTAAACTTGAGTCTTATTTTAAGACTGATAAAACTACAAAGGAGTCTGCCTAGCGTCCCACTGCTAAGGTGAATAATATATATTCAATTAACTTTTTAAAGATAATTTTTTATCTTTGCACTGCCTTATTTTTTAATTTACTAGGAGCAGAACAGGAGAGTAGCATCCCATATTATGATAATTGCGGTACATATGATAATAATCCTAATAATGATTGTGCTCAAGATTGCTTTGGTAGATGGGGTGGTGATGCAGCTATTGATGAATGTGGAGTATGTGGGGGAAATGGTCCTAAAGAGAATAAAGATTGTGCTGGAAATTGTCTTGTTGAAATAGATTGTTTTGGGATATGTGGAGGATTAGCACGTCTAGATGATTGTAGTAAGTGTGATGAAGACCCTACCAATGATTGTAAAAAATCATATTTTGATAATTGTGGAAATTTTGATGATAATCCCGATAATGATTGTATCCAAGACTGTAGTGGAGTTTGGGGAGGAAAAAATCAATTAGATGGATGTGGTATATGTGGAGGAAATAATTCTACGTGTGGAGATTGTGCTGGTGTACCATATGGTAGTGCTTATTATGATAATTGTAATGTTTGTGATGATAATCCAGATAATGATTGTATTAAAGATTGTAATGATCAATGGGGTGGAAATAACAAAATAGATAATTGTGGTATATGTGGAGGGGATAACTCAACATGTGAAGATTGTGCTGGGAATACAAATGGTAATGCATATTATGATAATTGTAATATTTGTGATGATAATCCAAACAATGATTGTATCCAAGATTGTAATGGTGATTGGGGCGGAATATTATTAATAGATGAATGTGGAGAATGCGGAGGGAAAGGAGTTCCTGAGGGTTATTGTGACTGTAATTTAAACATTATTGATTGCATGGGAGTTTGTGGTGGAAACAGTTTAAAAGAAGATTGTTTTTTAGAAGAAAATCCTTCTTTGGTTTCAAACATAAATATTGATTTTATTAATGATATTTATTTTTCTAGAACAATTAGATATTATAGACTTTTAAATGGAGTTGTAGATCCATTTTATAAAGATATAAAAGGATTAGCATTTGCTTCAGAATATAGACCTAATTCTTATCATGGGTTAAATTTTACAAAAGAATTAAGAAAGTTAAGTGAAAAAACAGAGTTGGGTTATGATGGAAAAACTATTATAACATCTTTGAAGTACGGTGCAAATGATATAGTTCAACCATCAATAGCATCTATTGATTATTATAAATTGAAAACAATTGATATTAATAATTATGAAAAAATGAAAGAAGTTTCGTTTAATCAGATAAGTCCAAATATAAAAAATTCTAGAAATTCTAAGAAACTTACTCTTGTAAGTCAGGATATTGGGGAAACAAATGTAGCTATTAATCTTAGTGGCCAGATAGAAATAAGAGGAGAATTAGAATTTATTGATTCTCAGAGTAGTTCTTTGAGCAATCAAAATAATGAATCTTGGAATTTAGATATTGATCAAAAACAACGGTTTGATTTAGAAGGACAGGTTGGAGATAGATTGACTATAAGTGCTGATCAAAATTCAGAGTCAGATTTTGATTTTGAAAATTCATTATTATTAGATTATAAAGGATATGATAATGAGATTATAAGTAATATCCAGGCCGGTAATATAGGTATTAGCCTTAGTGAAGGTAGCTTGTTTAGTGTTGGAATGGGTAAAAGAGCTGGTGTTTTTGGTGTAAAAATGAGTAGTCAGCTAGGTCCTATAGAATTAAATACAATTATTGGTAGAGAAAAAGTTAAAAAAGAATCATTTTCTCTTGGAAATCAATCAGAAGGTTTAGATAGATATGATTATCAATTTATAAAAGATAAATATTTTTTTATTGATAAGATTTTTAAAAATAACTTTTATCCATTAAATGAGGATTATATTAATCAGATCGGTTCTAATGAGTATGTTATAAAAGATTTTAAATTATATAAAAGAGCACAAACTAATGAAATTGAAACAGATATATATGAAGGTGTTGCATACATTGATCCCTTAAATAAAGATATTGGTACTCCAGAAAATAATATATGGATTGAATTGGAAGATCAGTATTCAGGGAATGATTATTATATAAATAAATATTATGGTTATGTAAGATTGAATTCAATATCAACTAGTGATTTGATTGCAGTTCATTATACAATAGGTGATTTAAACAATGATGGTAGTATCTTAGAATCATCTAATCCTATACAAACTGGTACGGAGTATTTAGTCCAAGATAGATGTTTATTATCAATGCAAGATGAATGTAACGAAGAAACAATTAATGGATGTTCAGAAATAGAAGCTTCAACATTAGATGTTTGTAACGATGAAAATAATACAAATTGTTGTAACTATATTGAATATAATAATTTGTCTGGTTTTTCTGCTAACCCATTAATTCTAAAAATAATAAAAACAGAGGGACAGCAAGATCCTCCAAGTCCAGATAATCCAAATGGTAATCCTACATGGGAGTTAATGATGAAAAATGTATATGATATAGGATTATCAAATTTTACTCAAGGTGATGAACCTCCAGAAATTGATATTATACATATTGGGGGACAATTGGGAACAGAGACTGCAAGTTCAAATGGAAATACATTTTTAAGAATTTTTGGAATAGATAATAAAGATTCTCAGGGTTTTTTCATAGCAAATGGGGATGGTAAAGTTGATAGTTACTTTATTAATAGTTGGGGAGATTTGTTTTTACCCTTTGATATGCCTTTTGCTTATGATCCTGAAGCATATTTAGGAAATCCTCATTTAGACTTAGCTGATATTTTTGATGGAGATTTAGAAAATATAAATATTGAGACATTGTCCACAACTAGAGAAAATGGTGATGCAGGTCCGGAGTTTACAATTTACAGATATGAAGATGGCCCCGCAATGTACTATAGTAGTAATGAAACAACAAAAGCATCTGAAAAAGAATTTGTTATAAAAGTTAAAAATGTTAATCAAAATACAACTATAAATTTAGGATTTATGATTGTTGAAGGAAGTGAAACTTTGACAGATGGTTCAACTCCATTAATTAAGGGTGTTGATTATTCGGTGGATTATTTTACAGGTACATTAACACTGATTTCTGATAGAGCAAAAAATAATTCGCAGACACTTAGAATTTCATATGATAGAAATGAAATTGTCTCATTTGATCAGAAATTAATTTTTGGAAATTCATTTAAATATGATATAAATAATAAAAGTAATTTATTTGGAGGATTATATTTTTATAAGCAATCAATAACTGACAATAAAGTAGAGATTGGTTATGAACCTATGGAAAATATGATATGGCATCTTGGAGGTAAATATTCAAGGGAGTTACTGAATTTAAATAATTCAGTTAATAATAGAGGACTAGTATATTTAGAAAAACCTTCAGAATTTAGTTTTTCAACTGAAGTTGCTCAAATTTTTCCTAATCCTAATCCTATAGGAATTGCTTATATTGATGATTTTGAATCATCAAAAAGGTATTCTACGATGCCAATTTTAAATTCTGCATGGCAAGAATCATCACCACCTTATAAAATTAAAAATATTGATTGTTTAAATGCTTCAACAGAATCAGATTGTTTAGAATTAGATGATTGTGAAATTAATTATAATGAGTACAATGAATTTTTAAGCTGTGAAGTTATTTTAGAAAAGTATGATATATATAAAAGAGAGAATATATATTGGTATAATCCTTATAATGATATTCCTACAGAGCTTATATGGCCTGATAAAGAAGTAGAAGAAGCATCAAAAGAGCAAACGCTTTGGTTAGAAATTCCAGAGGACAAAATTGGAGGAAATGTTGATAATGATAATGATAATAGATGGTGGAATGGAATAACAGCTTCTTTGTATGCATCAGATCAAAATCAATCAAATAATAAATATTTAGATATTTGGCTTAATTATGAAGGTTTAATTGGCTTTGAAAATCATTATAATGGATTGCCAGAAAATCCAATATTAGTAAATAGAAATAATTTAAAATTAAATATAGATATTGGTATGATTAGTGAAGATACAAATGATAATGGAACATTAGATACAGAAGATTTAGTCCCTGAATCATTAATGATTATGGGCGATGGTTTATTAGATGCTGGAGAAGATAAGGGGATGGATGCATGTATCAATGAATATGAAGATGGTTGGGGTGGGTGTCTATGTTCTGAGTTTAATCATGGTAATAATAATGATAACACTTATAATAGTTGTATTGATAATAATCAACTTACTTTTTCTCAAATCAAAATAGAAATATTGTCTGGTAATTCTAACTACGATAATATCATTAATATAAATGTTAATTCAGAGGATCCAAATAATGATGATTTTAGTTACTTATCATCAAGTAATGATTTTAGCCATTATAATGGAACAGAAAATAATGGTGCAATATTAGAAAACAAATACCCTGATTCTGAAGATTTAAATGGAGATCAATTTATTGATGATATTAATTCTTATTATTCATATACAATAAACTTAGATATGAATAATAATGATATTATACAAAGTGAAATATTATCTACAAATTGGAAGCTTTTCAGAATACCATTAAATGATTTTATAGCTATTAATGAGACCTCTGGGTATAGCGCCGATTGGACAAATGTAAAGAATATTAGATTATGGTTAGAAGGAGAATATTCTGAAAATGATACGCACGGATTACTTGGAATTGCCTCGATTGAAATTGTTGGAAATGAGTGGGAAGAATTAGGCTTGGTAAATAATGATGATATTGGACAAATAGGATATTTAGAATCAGAATTTGTTTCAAATGAAGATGTTAGTATCCAGTTAATCAATAATCAAGAGAATTCTGATATATATGATTCTCCTGAAGGAGTTTTTGGTAACAATCAAAATTTTGGAACAGGTGGACTTGGAAGCTTAATAGTTGATAAGGAACAGTCTTTGGTAATTGATTTTAATAGTGTTTCAGATTATAGTGGAGGTATCAGTTTAGATAGTACGGCATTTATTAAGAAGAATGTTAGCTATTCATCATTGGATGCTGAAAAACAAAATAGTTTTTTCGTTTACAAAAATTTAGAAATGTATTTTAATGGTAATGAATCAACTAATGGTCAAGATTGGTATAGTACTTGTAATGGAGTAAATAGTGAAGAATGTTCAAATGTTGAACTGTGTTTTAGATTTGGGAAAGATGATAATTATTATGAGATAAGGAAACCATTTAAATCAATAGATAATGAAGATGTTCTAGATCCCAATGGATGGCAAAATTTGAAGGTTAATTTAGATGAGTTAACTAGATATAAATTAAATAGACAAAATTTAGAGTCTTATAATGATAATGGAATTGATAATTGTGATGATTTATATGAAACTGGAATTATCAATTTTGAAAATAATATCCCAGGTTGTATTAATCAAGATGCAATTGATTTAGGGATTACAACCTTGAAAATATGCGATGAAATATCTGGAAATTCAGTATTTACTGAAGATCAAACAAATTATTGTAATGAAAATGATTGTTTAAATTTTAT
>CEWO01088101.1_pt1 | contig 19528 bp, 17 predicted proteins | sample 361561 | NCBI WGS metagenome assembly CEWO01 (sample SAMEA2623627, study PRJEB7988) | marine metagenome | isolation source: saline water (ENVO:00002010), including
AAGGGTGGCCCCTCCACTCGAGAATAGTGCATGCGATCCCAATGAGATTACAATCCCCCTATTGTCAAAATCAATTGTCAAATCCGGATCATCGTCTTCCGGATCATCGTACTTAGCCTCCAAAATTTCGTAAAGGTCAGCCAAAGGAGTGGGGTTTTCGACATTCATCACATCACTCTCAATCCCACCTTTTAACTGTTCCCACTTAGATTGGGAAGGCTCACTAGCACTGTACATAATTACAAAAAAACACATAAGCAGAGTTATCATATCAGCATATGTGGTGATCCATCCCCCGCCTTGGGAGGAGGAGGATTCCTCTTCTGGGTTATTTTTTGCCATCTCTATCTATTTTTCATCTCCACTTCCCTGCCCAATAAAGGAGAACAACTGATCCTTAATCATCAATGCTGAGCGACCATCTTTTACCATGGTAATCCCTTCAAGAATCAAATGTTCTCTGGCAACGTTTAAGACTGAATTAAAACGAATTTTCTTAGCAAGTGGAGCAAAAAGTAAGTTTGCAAATGCAGTTCCATATAGAGTAGTCAACAACGCAAGAGAGAGTCCCGGCCCGATAGCATTGGGATCATCGAGGTTTTGCAACATTACTATCAATCCTAATACTGTTCCGAACATTCCAAATGCAGGACTTGTAATAGCCATCATATCTAATACATCCGCCCTTTTAATTTCTTCTGTCTTCCGCTTGTCAATATAAACTTCTCCAATTTCCCTTATTTCATGGGTTGAATAATTTGTACTAACTAATTCAAAAAGATATTTTGTGATTTTATCCGCACTCCCCTTAGTCATTCTCTCGATGAAGCCATTTTTATCGGCTACAAATCCTTCTTTGTATTCAAGAATGTTTTCAATTTCTTTCTCCAAGATTTCCATTTTGCCATTATAGTGGCTAAACATTAGTCTAATGGCTGATATTCCCTTAAAAACAGCGCCCGCAGGATACATAACAAAAAGTCCGCAAAGCATTCCACCAATAACAACGAAAAGGGAGGTAAAATCTAAAAATGGAATTTTTAAAAATTCAGGCAATGAATCTTTAAAATTGACCACTCCAACAGTATCTGCTGAACCTAACATTAAAGTAGCAAAGGATAAGATAAATCCGATAAATGATGATAATGTGAATTTCATAATTTCTTTGTTTTTATTCTATTTGATTAATGGAATCCGTAATTGAGGTTGCTAGATTCCAATATTTTTGTGCATTAGCAGTATCTTGTTTTAAATAAAAAAGAGTGCCTCGGATGTTATAAAATTCCGGTAGTTTCGTCAACTTAACCATCTCATTATTATGAAATTCGGCAATTTCATAATTACCGGAGCCAATGTTCTCTTGGATGATCTTGTAGTAAGTTAAAATTTTCGTGACATCAGAATAAGAATAGTCTTTGTCCGTCTTAATCATTTCTCGAACGGCTCCTTCGAAATTTAGATCTAATTCTGAATCCGCAAGGTCAAAATTCATATTTACTTCAGCTCCGTTATTATTATATCGGACCTCTAATGGATTTGTATACTCTCTCTTAATTGTTGGAAGGGTAGCCCGGTTTAGCTCAACATAACCGCTAGTAAGCTGAGACATACCTCCTCCACAATTCAAAAGGAAAGCACAAATGATTGATAAAATCCCAATTCTTCTCAGCATTATTCTATAGGTTGACATTAATTCCAAGTCCTAAATTCAGCGTGTTTAATAATATTTTCGTATCTCTTCCTAGATAAGTTCCTTGAGGATTATATTCTAACTTAAGAAAAATACCAAAATTATCTGTAGGATAAGCATAAATATTTGTTGAAGAATTTACAAACACTCCTTGATTCAATCTGACATTAACATCAGCTGATAGCTTTACACTAATCCAATTCTTAGAGTTAAATCCCATTCCTTTCGGTAAAAAGCCTAAATAAACATCTAAACCCGTTCTTGGACTAATTATCGTTTGTGCATTTTGAATTCCTGGAACTACTCCATAGACATACCTGACCCCACCATGAAAACCAATCATAAAAGTATTTTTCATGCTACTTGATTGTTGCCATGAATACTCTAAGTCTCCAGAAATAAAATTAACACCGGGGATAGTCAAAGAGTCTAAACCTGTCGCTGTACTTACTTGGACTTCAGTATTGCTTAAAAAGACCATACCTATATCAGTGCGGGTAAACGGAGAGGGGGAACCCAAGCCTCTTTCATTGGAAATATAAGTTTTACTCCATTGACTGCTTATAGTTTTGGCATCGTAAAATGTGACTCCAACTATGTAACCGAAAAAATCATCATAATCAATTCTTAACGATACATATTGGTCTATTCTATATTTCTGAACAACTGCTTGAACTGAATCAAAATTATATCGATACTCAATACTTGGGTCACGATTAACCAAACGAAAAGTGGTATCTGTAGAATAAATTGAAGAGACTAATCTCTTTTCAAATTCTGGGATCTCTACATAATCAAATAAAGATTTACTCAAACTTTCCTCAAAAAAGCTTCTTATCATAGAGATCTCCCAAGAGCTAATTTTTGCACTTTTAATCTCAACAGATCTTATTCCAACTCTACCCTGACGAATACTCATAAAAGGAAGGTCTTGACCAAATCGGTTGAAAATCCCCTTAATATTCTTGACTTTCGTTTCTTTTTCTGCGATAGTCTTTAAATTCTTTTTATCCTCTTTTTTATTCCTTACCTGTCCTACTCCCGAAAAACTCAGGCCTAAAATGAAAATGAATAAGAATATTAATTTCCCGAAACTTTTCATTAGCCCATCATAATTTTTCGAACCATTTGAAGGATGTCTCTGCGAGAGGCAATTTGCTCTTTTTGAGAAATTGAGTTCAATGCACCCAATTCTGACTTGATCAACTCACGCTCTCTTGGGGGTCTTGCCTTCAGGACATGATCCTGGAGCTTTTCATCAAGGCCATAAAGCGAATTAATAAGGTTTTGAGTATCAACATCGTTTAACGCAGTTCTTAGAATTTCCTCATCTAAATCCAAAAGTCCATTCATACCAATGAACATTTTTTCTAGACGTTCACCTTTTTCTAGGTCACTGGCCCTCATAGTATCGATGATGGATACCTGTCTCTTCATATCTAACTCATCCAGAGTTTCCAATAAAGCCTGAAGTCCATCAACATTGACATCTTCCAGACCTGCAACCTCTCTCGCCTTTTTCGCATAACGAATTCCTATTTCCTTGATCACGCTAAGCGGTAATTTCTTTATATCAGACAGAGCGATTAAAATATTTGTTCTCAGGTCATCATCAATACTGTTGAGCACATTTAACTTTCTGTCTTTATTTAATTGAGCAAACACCACACTCGCGATCTCTGCCTTGTCTGCTCCCAATAATGAAGCAATTTGGGAGTCACTTAGCTGATCTAAGAATCCAAAAACTTTCCCACCTTTTAGCTCAATCGAAGAATCCGAACTCTTTTTATTTGACAACACTTTGATTGCACTGTTAAAAGTGACTAAAAACTTATCAATAGATTGAGGGTCAATCTTCTCTTCTCCAGGCGCATCTAAAGTTGCCAATACAGTGAGGAACTGATTGTAAGACATATACGGCTTGCACATCCCTACTAAATCAGGATATGGTCGAGCCAATTGAGCAAAAACAGTCATTGCTTCCTCATTATTTTGCTCTATCATTTGAGTGAGAAATGATGCAACAGCCTCAGGGTGTTCGAGCAGATGAACTTTGAATTCTCCTTTTTTCAGATTTCCTGTGCTTTCCTCAAAAGTCCCTTCTGCAATTTGCTTCAGGCCAATTGAACTCAATTCCAAATCATCTTGATCCTTCTGAGCTTTGGATTTCTGATCAGAACGGGCACGAAGTAATAAAATAATTAAAAATATAATGATTATCAGAGCCATAAAGCTCACTGCCAAAAGGGTCCAAGGGGGAGCATTGTTATCGCTATTGCCATTCATACCTCTTCCCGATGACGGAGCTTGAGCAATGATCGTATCTGGCTCTTCATCTAATCTCGCCAACAGCTCTTCTAACATGTCATTGTTTTGAGATTGAACAACTTGGTCAGATCCCGCTTTTAGGGCATTAGAGTCAACATAAGCAGGAGGAGTGGGTGCGACAGAAACAGGAAGCGGAAGGTTTTTCTTTTTACTGATAATTTCTTTGACATTATCAGGGAATTCCCAAAAATTAATATCAACAATATCGTCTTCGTCGAGAGAGACTACTGATGAAACAAGATTCTTAAAGAAGCTGTAATCTCCTGTTGACTTCGAGGTGTCAACGTCCAATGTTATTTCTAATTTTTGAGAAATAATTTGAGGCATATCTTTTCTGATGACATTTAAAACGCCAGGTAAACTATTTCTTGCTGCATCAAAATTTTCTGAATATGCCGTTACTTTCTTTACCGAGACATTGAAATTACTTGGCTGTAAATAGCGTCCAATGGCTTTCTCGATTCTTTTCTTTTCTTCAGGCTGAACATCAGTACGGTACTTGATCTGAAGATCTTCAAATCTTTCGAATTTATTTGGGTAAAACTTATTTGATTTTTCCTTTGAATCAATACCGGTTGTTTCGATTAAAGAATCACTAATAACTGCAGAAGAATCTTCAGAGATTGGCTCTTGAACAGCATTCGTATCAGCCGGGTCATTAAATAAACTTAAAAACCCAGGTTTTGATTTCTCAACCTTGACTAGATTCGAGTCAACTTCACCACCATTATTTTGAGCACTTAATTGTACCAGCAAAAATATAAATAATAAAAACCAAAATCTTTTGAACAAAATCTTCAATATTAATGTCAATAAAAACTTTAACAAAGGCGAAGATAATAACTTTTCCTTGTGAGTTTATATAGTTGTAATGCGAAGCAACTATTATTTTTTAGTATTTAATGCTTATTGTGTTTCCTCGGCCGGATTAAAATAATCAAGTCATTTGGATAATCTCGTAGAAAAGATACTCTTAATAAGCGCCAACAAAGGTTTTCATCAACCCGCGCAAGTCCACTAATGAAATACCCCGAGCTTTTACTCTATTATTAGCATCTAAAATATATACTCCCGGAGTAACGGGAATATAATATTTACCTATGAAATCTTTATCATCAGTTTCACATCCAAACATGACCTTTGAATTTTTTGGATTTAACACATCCATGAATTCTTTGACTTCTAACTGTCCTCCATTCACGCTCATTGCAAGAAAAGTAACTCCTCTATCAATTATTGAATCATGGAGAGCTTGAGCTTTTGGATAAACCTCTTTACAGTGGTGACAGTCTGGATCATAGAAAAACAGAATTTTAAATAAGCCTTCTATATCATACATATTTTGGATTGAGCCGTCAGAAACGTTTTTAAATCTAAAATCTCTGGCAATAGAGCCAATACGATTAGGACCTAAACTTTGCGCCTTCCCCAGCACATCGTATCCATTTGTATCTAGCGGTGTTAGTAATGGTTTTAAGTGGTTCTCTGCCAATTCTATAAAAACATTCTCTGACCCTAATACTTTTGAAGTTTCATAATTATATAACATCCAATTCAAAACATATCGATACATATTCTCGTCTTTTATTTCTCTTAGGAATTTATTACAACTGAAATAAGCTGAATCATAATTCGGCGAGACACACTTGCCGTAAACAAAGTCTAGTGCCTGACTTAAAAATGGACTATTGAAAAATAACATTTCATACTTTAAAGACTTAACCAGTGTGCTATCAAGCAATGATTCATGAGTTTTAAATTGATTTTGAGATACAGTGATTTGTGGGTAAAACATCTTCATTACCGCTTTCGTGAGGATTGACAAATTTTGAACAAATCCAGGACTGTCCTGAACTGCTTTTAGATTATTAAAAAACTCGGTATTTAATTTGTCGCCAAACTCTACAGAACCATTCTGAAAATCATATGTCATTCTTACATCACTATCAAGAACCATAAAATCAAAAAGAATATTCCCATTTTGAATACATGAATAAAATCCTGTATTTAAATTCAGGTTAGTCGATACGGAGTCTTCAAAAAATATTTTATCACCAAATCTTTTTCCAATAACAGCTTGATTTGCATTTCCATTTTGGAACTCAAGAGCAATAGGAAAGAATTGTGCGCTTATTAAAAAAGAAGCATTGCACAATATGAAAGAAAGAAAATATTTAAGCATTTTTTTCAACAAATTTTAGAGTTAAGTCAAACAAATCGTTTCTATCTAGATAGCCCTTTGAGTTTCTAATTAAAATTAATCCATCTCTAAAAAATAAGCCATACCATCTAGCGCTTTTCTTATTGGAATAAAATATCGTTGCATCACGATATTTTATACTTTTTACTTTGCTCCGTGGGAATATCTCTTTCAGAGATTTTTGAGCTTTCTCCTCATTCATCTCGATCCATGTAAACTTTGATAACGAATGAACCGAGACACAATTGAAATTTTGAAAATCATTATAGTAAGTATAGATTGTTGGCCAGTGATGTTTGGAAACTGAAATGGACTTAATATAATCTTTCATCCCCCTTTGTTCTGCGCTAGAAAAGCCCTTTAATTGAGGCATGATGAATGATTTATCGCCGATTTCTATTTGATTTTCATTCACTGTTTCGATCAAATCATTTTGCTCCATATTGCTGAACGAAATAATTACAACAGACAACAAAACGAAAAAAGAAAGAAAAAGTAAGGTTATTCCTTTCCAGGTGAAACGAAAATTAGACATTTTTTTCATCTAATAATTTTAATTTTTTTTAAAGTCACGATCATTTCCCCTGTAAATATTATTGTAAAACTAAAAAACCCCGCTATACAAAGCGAGGCATTAGGAAAATTTTAAAAAACTATTTTTTTTTCTCTAAGTTTTCTATTCGTTCTTCTAGTTTTCCAATCCAAGTGCGCTGTAAATTCAAAAACAAGAAAAGCACAAGAACTGTTAACGAGCTGATTAACGAAAAAACTAAAATAGTAGTGTTCATGATAACAAAATTTGTGCGGGTGAAGGGAATCGAACCCCCACGCCTCACGGCGCTAGATCCTAAGTCTAGTGCGTCTACCAATTTCGCCACACCCGCAGTTTTAGGATGGTCAAAGATAAGAACAACATTAGAAACTTATCCGAAAAAAAAGGATAATGAAACCTATAATTCTAAGAAGAGCAATTTTTAAAGCGGAAATATTGATTTAGCCTTATCACAAACCAAGTAAAAAGTGGCATTCATTAACAATAATTGTCAATAAGTTCCTGAGCAAGTGTAAAAAGCGCGATGTCGTTTTCTCATGTAATTTATAAATTTGTTATTTCGGACTTACAACTAATGATTACGCTTAATCCAGACGACTTAACCACAAAAGACCTGCAAAGAACTTTGCAGTTTGCGATTGGACCAAGACCAATCGCTTTGGTGTCTTCAATAAACCGAAAAGGTGATATTAATCTAAGTCCTTTTAGCTTCTATAATATTTTTAGTACCAATCCTCCAATTTTAATATTTTCCCCCTCGAGAAGAGGTAGAGATGCTAGCACTAAACACACATTAGATAATGTGATGAGTATTCCAGAGGTAGTAATACACTCGGTAAGCCAATCAATGGTATATCAAACAAGCCTGTCCTCAACTGAATATGATGCAGAAACTAATGAATTTTTAAAGGCAGGGTTTGAGTCAATTCCAAGTCTAAGTGTTCGGCCTCCAAGAATTAAAAATGCACCTATAGCCATGGAGTGCAAAGTCAATGAGGTAAAAGCACTCGGCAATGGCCCTGGAGCCGGCAATTTGGTTATTTGCGAGATAAAAAAAATTCATGTCCACGAAGAAGTATTAGATGATGATGGGAAACTTGATCAAGATAAATTGAGTCTTGTTGGCAGACTTGGAGGCGATTGGTATGTGCATGCAGCAGGGGATGCTCTTTTTGAAGTAGAGAAACCAATTGCGAATAAAGGTATTGGAATAGATGTGCTCCCTAAGGCAATTCGCAATTCAACTATATTGTCAGGTAATAATCTCGGTCAGCTTGGAAATATTGAAATACTACCAGAAGAAAATGATGTGATTTCTTTTTCCCAACATCACCGGATAGAATCAATATTTAACGAGACTTCCGATGCAATGGAACGGAGGGAATTAATTCATATTTATGCAAAAGAATTGCTAGAATTAGGAAAAGTTAAAAAAGCATGGAAGGCCCTTCTTGTAGACGGGTTAAATACAATAAAAGAAAAAAATAACTGAATAATCTAACTTTTAAATCATCATGGAAATAACTGGAATAATTAAAAAAATCATGGCTCCACAGCAAGTCAATCCAACTTTTAAAAAACGTGAACTTGTTGTTACCACAGATGAGCAATATCCTCAGCATATTTTAGTTGAGTTCACCCAAGATCGTTCCGACCTTTTAAATCAATATGAAGAGGGACAAAATGTAACAATTTCTATAAATATCAGAGGAAGAGAATGGACTCCAAAAGATGGGGGAGATACACGCTATTTTAATACTATTCAAGGCTGGAGAATTCAAGCAGGTGCTACTCAATCAAATAACGAAGCTCCCGGGCAAACATTTGGCGGAGGTGCTCCTGTTGCGGCAACTCCCCCAGCTCCAAGCACCAATACAATTGATGATGATGATTTACCTTTTTAAAAGGAAATCACTTTGATGTTTTTACATCTAGAACATCTCTTAGTGCTGTTCCAATTGCCATAAATGCAAGAACGAGACTTGCTAATGCAAGGCCCGGTATTAATGCGAGGTGAGCCTCACCGGTTAATAAATACGAGTAGTGGTCTCTTATCATACTTCCCCATGATGGAGTTGGTGGCTGAGCTCCAATTCCTAAAAAGCTTAACCCAGACTCTAGAAGAATAGCAGAAGCAAATTGACTGGCGGCAAGAACAATAATTGCAGAATAAACTTGTGGCAAAATGTGCTTAACAATGATTCTGATGGAGGAAAACCCTAAAACTTTAGCAGCCTGAACATACTCCTCTTCTTTTAAAGACATGACCTGGCCTCGAACAAGTCTTGCGACTTCTACCCAAGCAGTAAGTCCAACTGCAACAAAAACTTGCCAAAACCCTTTTCCTAAGACAAATGAAATTGCTATCACCATTAAAAAAGTAGGGATACTCCAAAAGATTTGGATAATTGTTTGAATAATATTGTCTAACCACCCTCCATAATAACCTGCTGCTGCACCCAAGGGAATTCCTATTAACAATGCAATCAAAACTGAAATTACACCCACACTTAGAGAAACTCTTGACCCAAGAAATAATCGACTCATGACATCCCGTCCAAAACGATCAGTCCCAAGTAAGAATTTTATATCATGAGATTTTGAAGGAATCCATTCCGAATAACCATCATCCCCCCAAATTATCCAATCATACGAACGTAAAGATGATCGATCTCCCTTTTCCAAAGGGAGACTTACTCCCATTGGCTGGGCGCTGTATTCCAATTGCATTCTATTCGATGAGGGGGTTTTATCAATAGCGAGAGGATAAGCAAATAGAGCTACAAAAAACCAAAAAAACATAATAATTAAGCCAAATCTACCCAAACTATGGGTGAATAATTTTCGGATAAAATATTTATTCAAAGTTTTTGATTTTTAACTCTCTTCAATATCATTAACTACTCTCCAGCCCTCTGCTAAATAGATGTCTTTTGACAAAGACTTAAACCACTTCTCATACTCGATCACCTTGATGCTATCCATATCAGATTTATAAGCTGAATCGACCCAATTAATATCTAATTCATGATTGGACTTTACAATATCAATATATGTTTCAATTTCAGCATCTAAAGATTTTTCTCGCTCAAAATAACCCTTATAGTCAAGAGTAGTATTTGTCTTTTTTTGTTGATTTTCTAGCCATGAAGCATAAGACTTTATTTTGTTAAACTCCGAATTTAATGATATTCGGTTTTTACTGTTGGTAATAACCTCGTCAAAATTTGTTGGAGACAATATGTCATAATTTGCCGGAGAAACATTATCTACAGATAGGGGGAATTCCATCTCGCGTTCTCCGAAAGGAATATTTTCATAAGGGTGAGGCAATACAATGTCACTCTGAACTCCTTCAAGTTGAGTTGTCCCTCCTGAAACTCGATAGTACTTTTGAATTGTCAACTTTAAGGCTCCTAAAGGACGAAGTCCAGAATTAAATGGCCCAGCAGCTCTATCCAGATCCAATACATTTTGAACTGTTCCCTTTCCAAATGTTCTTGATGTTCCTACAACAATAGCTCTACCATAATCTTGAAGAGCTGCAGCCACGATTTCACTGGCCGAAGCAGTTCCTTCGTTCACAAGTATAATAAGTGGTCCGTCCCAAATTGTTCCCTTTTCTTTATCGTTGTAAGCTTTAACCTGCTGACCTGAAGTTTTAACCTGAACCATAGGGCCCTGATCTATAAAAAGTCCAGCAATATTAATTGCGGCATTTAATGATCCCCCACCGTTTCCACGAAGATCAAAAATTAAATTTTTCATTCCTGCATTCTTCAATTTTATAATTTCATTTTTTACATCTTCAGCACAGTCTCTATTGCTGTCTTTGTAAAAATCTACATAAAATTTAGGTAGTCTAATGTAGCCTGTCCCCTTATCTTCTCCGATCATCGCAGAACGAGCAAAAGTTGCTTCAATTTCAACGATATCGCGAATAATTGAAATAACTCTTTCTGAACCGTCTTTTTTTCTCACCGTAAGCCTCACTTCTGTGCCTTTTTTCCCACGAACTTTGCTGACAACTTTAGTCGTACTCATCCCAACAATATCTTCAGGAGCGGCACTTCCTTGAGCTACTTTTAGAAGCTTATCTCCAACTTCTAATTCGCCTTGCCGCCAGCATGCGCTTCCTGTAACGATAGTTACCACCTCAGTATACTCTCCTTCTTGACGTAATGAAGCACCTATCCCTTCGAGCTGACCCGATAATTCAATTTCAAATTGTTCTTTCTGACGGGGAGCAAAATATTGGGTGTGAGGATCAAAAACTCCAGTATAAGAATTAATAAAAAGACCAAATAAATCCGACCTGTCGTTTTCAGCCATATTAGAAAACCACTCATTATGAATTTCCAACTCCTTTTCACGTGCTTTTCTTTCCTCTTCTTCAAATCCAACACTATTTATGTTGAAGTCTATTTTATTTGCACTATCTGATGATTCGGCCCGATCATATAATCTACTTAAAACTCTAAATTTTAAATATTTCATCCAAAAGTCTTCCATCTGAGTTTCATCTTCTGGATATTTTCGCTTGTCGCTATCAGTTTCAAAAAAGTCTTCAGATGAAAAATCAAAAGGTGTCGACAATATTCTTCGATAACGGTCTTTTGCCTCATCAAATCGAGCAAGAGCAATTTCAATAGATTCATCAAAAAAGTCTGTAGATCCTGTTCTTAATTCATCATCTAATCTGAGCTTATATTCGCTTAGCTCCTTTATGTCGCTGTTATGCAGAAATCTTTTTTGAGAGTCTAAAGATTTTATATAAAAATCAAAAACCTGAGAAGACAAATCATCATTAAAATCTTTTGGCTCATAGTGTATGGATGATAAAGCATCATACATTAATCTCATAACTAGCTTTTCTTTATCATTTTCTAAAGAATTCCAAGTAAAGCCTAATGCGGCTATTCCGAATAAAAGTAAAGTCGGTAAAGAGTATTTTAAATTTTGTCTCATGAATAATAAACGTATGAAAGAATACATGGCGTCGAAATTACATAAATCATAACTCGATTTAATAGATTAGTCTATCTTTTACAAAAACTTTTTTCTCAAAAATTGACAATAGTGTTAAATGTGGCATAGAGATTGTTCCTTTGGGCTGTTATTAACATAAATCAGCCCATGAATTCATTTAGAAACATATGGATAATTCTTGCCTTTTTTGTAGGAATTTCATTGACAGGGCAGACAATTCAAATTAGTGGAATAATCGAAGAGGCGTCTTCCGGAGAAGCAATGCCAAATGTTTCAGTAGTCTGGGAAAGTGATGCTGGGGGGAAGTCTTCAAGTACAAACCCATATGGATTTTACAGTATATCTATTCCAAAAGGCTCGGGGGCATTAGTCTTTAGTTCTTTTGGATTTAAAGAAGTTAGAAAACAATTTGAAAACTTAAATGAAAATATTGAGTTGAATATTTCTTTGAAAGCAGTTTCAACGGAATTAAATGAAGTAAATGTGGTCTCTGAAAAGCTCAACAGTAATGTTACTACTACAGAAATGTCTGTGAGCAAGTTAAGTGCGAAAGAAATAAAAAAAGTTCCTCAACTTCTAGGAGAAACCGATGTCATAAGAACATTAACTCTTCTCCCGGGTGTTTCTACCGTAGGTGAAGGAGCTAGTGGATTTAATGTACGGGGTGGAAACGCAGATCAAAACTTGATAATCCTTGATGAAGCGCCTGTTTATAATTCCTCTCACCTGTTTGGGTTTTTTAGCATTTTTAATGCAGATGCAGTTAAAGACGTCAAACTTTTTAAAGGGGGAATGCCTGCAAATTACGGTGGAAGACTTTCAAGCGTCCTTGACATAAGACAAAAAGAAGGAAATAGTAAGAAGTTTTCAGCAAATGGTGGCATTGGCTTACTCTCCTCACGTTTAACATTAGAGGGGCCGATTGTAAAAGACAAAGTGAACTTCATGCTGGCTGGTCGTCGTTCATATTTCGACTTATTTTTCCCTCTCTTCGACGTGCCAGAGCTCAACGAGTCAGTTGCTTATTTCTATGATTTCAATGCGAAACTAAACGCTAAGATTTCAAAAAAAGATAAAATTTACTTGAGTGCATATTTTGGAAGAGATCAATTCAGCGCAGCCGAATTATTTAAGTTTGGTTGGGGCAATTGGACTAGTACCTTGAGATGGAATCGTGTGATATCTCCAAAATGGTTCTTCAATGCATCTGCTGTTTATTCGGATTATAAATACCAACTTGGCGCAGATGGTACGACTCCATTCGAATGGGATTCCAGAATAAGAAATCTAGTTCAAAATGCGGGATGGACTTTCTACTACAATAATGCCCATACTTTTGAATTTGGAATTCAAAATACCTTTTATGAATTTGAACCAGCAAAAATTTCAGGTCCAATAGATGTTGAACTTCAAAATGAATATGCAACTGAACCTTCTTTATATGCCTCTGACAATTGGAGGATTACTGACAATTTAACAATTACCTATGGCCTCAGGTATTCCAGCTTTTACAATATTGGAGCAAGAGATATTCAAACATATAAAGATGGTGGCATCTATAATGAAAGCACAATCGATGATACTCTTAGCTATGCTCCCGGTGAGATAATAAGATCTTTTAATGATTTAAGTGGCTTAGAGCCGCGCGTAGCAATAAACTATCAAGTTTCTGAAAACTCATCATTGAAATTAAGTTACAATAGGAATCGACAGTATATTCATCTAATATCAAACAATACAACTGCCACTCCAGTAAATGTGTGGAGACCTGCAGGAAGCTATATTGATCCAGCAACAGTAAATCAAATTGCTCTTGGGGTAGCTCATAACTTTAAAGAAACTGGCATTAGATTTTCAATAGAAGGCTTTTATAAAACATACCTAAATCTAATCGATTATAAAGATGGCGCAAACTTGATTTTTGAGGAGTACATAGAAACTGAATTACTTTCAGGAATAGGGAGAGCATACGGTGCTGAAGTTTTACTTGAAAAAAAGACAGGCACCTTAACAGGATGGGTAGGATATACTCTAGCACGAACAGAGCGGCAAGTGACTGGATCAAGCAGAAACTTAAGAGTTAACAATGGCGAATGGTATCCTGCAAATTATGACAAGCTACATGACCTTAGTGTTGTTGCAGCGTGGACAATATCAAAAGGGTGGGATGTTGGAGGAAATTTTGTTTATCAGTCTGGAAGGCCCCTTACCTATCCAGACTCAAGAGGGGAATTTGAAGGAATTTATTATCCTGTGTACACCAATAGAAATGGCGGTAGGACTCCTTCAACGAACAGATTGGATCTCTCATTCACATACACTCCAGGAACAAAAAAAATGAATAAAAAGTGGAAAAGCTCACTCTCATTTGGAGCTTACAATGTCTACGGACGAAAAAATCCATACAGTATATTTTTTAGAGGGGAAGTTCCGGAATTTACCAATATTAAAGCATATCAATTATCAGTTATCGGGACTGCGGTTCCTTATATAAATTATAATTTTTCATTCTGATGAATGCATATAAAATATTACCAATTTTTGTCTGTTTAGGACTTTTTTCATCATGTCAAGACGAAATAAATATTACTCTACCTGACGGCCAAAAACGTCTCATTATAAATGGTAGCGTATTAGACAATGACTTGCCAAGTGCTGACCTGAGCTGGAGCATAAACTATTTGGCAGAAGATGAAAATCCCCCTGTCTTGAATGCTTCAATTTTTGTTTATGAGGATGATATTCTTTGGGATAGCCTAGTACATAATGATCTGGGACATTATGAGGGCAGTAAATTGGGGGAAATTGGCAGAAATTATTCCATAGAGGTTAGCATTCCAGAATCAACAGACAACCCTTCAGGAGTTTGGAAATCTCAAAATGAAAAACTCAATAGAAACAATCCTATGGACTCTATCTATTCTGTTTACTTACCCCCGGCGGTTTTTCAACGTGAAGGATACTATGTTTATGTACATTGGACTGAGCCTTCAGGTATTGGGGATTGCTATCGTTTCAAGCAATGGAAAAACGATACATTAGAGAACGCTCCCTTTAATCTACAAGTCACTGAAGATCAATTTTTTGATGGGAGATCTTTCGACGATATTGATCTTGATGCCTTAAACGTAGCAGGACCTGAGAGATCACGGGATTCAACACTAGAGGATCAAGTCGGCATGAAATATTCATATGAAATAAGTAGTATTTCATTAAGTCACCATGACTATATCAATTTGATTCAAGAGCAAACACTTCAGGTAGGTGGGCTCTTTGACCCCCCAGCCGCTCCCATTGTTGGTAATATTTATCGTGGCGATAACACTGAGGATTTTGCCCTAGGTTATTTCTATGCCTCTGCTCCCCGAAAATTAGATATAATCATAACCCCCTAGACGATTAATCTTCTTTTGATTTCATTGCGCTAACTTCGTGAAATGGAATTATTAATGATTAACCCAGGTCACTGGGCACGTACTTTCTTCGAGAGCATTGGATTATCTGATAATTTAGTTTCAGGACTGACTATTTCTGTTGATTTCATAATTCTCATTATTGCCAGCTTAATAGCAGATTTTATCGCTCGAAAGATTCTTATGGGCTTGATTAAACGTTGGGTAATAAAATCAAAAGTCAATTGGGACAATTACTTTTTAGAAGCAAAAGTGTTTCAAGCATTAGTTCATCTTCTTCCAACTATAGCTATTTACAGCTTTATCCCTCTTGTCTTCGAAGATATTCCAAGTGCAATAAATCCTATCCAGACTAGCTTAATTACATTTTTGATTTTACAGATCTCTATTCTAATAAATCGAACATCAAAAGCAGCAAGCCATATTCTTGAAAATACTGAAAGCTTTAAAGACAAACCCATAAGAACTCTACTTTCTGTTGTTCAATTTATCACTTGGTTTATTGCTCTTCTTGGGGTTATTTCTGTTTGGAGTGGAACTCCATTATTCAGTCTTCTTGGAGCGATGGCTGGGGCAACAGCTATAGTTATTCTAATATTTCAAGATGCGATCAATGGTCTTTTAGCAAATTTTCAAATCACTCTTTTTGATCTCCTACGAAAGGGGGACTGGGTGACTTTTGAAAAATTTGGTGTAGACGGTGATGTTCTTAGTGTAGATCTAACTACGGTTAAAATCAAAAACTTTGATAACACAATATCTTCAATCCCAGCAAAAGCATTTGTTACTGATAGCTTCGTTAATTGGCGAGGAATACAAATAGCTGAGGTTCGCAGAATTAAACGAAGTATAACGATTGATCTTGATACAATTAAATTCTGTGATGAACCTCTTTTAGAGAAAATGAAAGAAATTGAGAGTGTAAAGGAGTACATATTAGCTCAGGGTAAAGCGATTCAAGATCATAATAAGTTGATTGGTGCAAATAAGTCAAATCCAGTAAACGGAAGAAACTTGACAAACCTGGGTATTTTTCGAATTTACGCTACGAATTATTTAAAAAATCATGATTTATTATCGTCAGATCACAGTCTTATGGTCAGGCAACTTCAGCCATTAAATACAGGTCTCCCACTAGAAATCTATTGCTTTGCAAAAGAAATAAACTGGGTTCCTTATGAGGGTATCGTTTCAGATATATTTGATCACCTTATCGCCTCTGCTCCCTTATTCGGCTTAAAAATATATCAAGCCCCAACATCAAGCAGCGGGTATCCATTTAATCCCGAAAATTGAAATCTCATCTGATTTTAGGGATCGATCCTGGAACAGTAGTTATGGGCTACGGCCTTGTTCTTGTAGAAGGTCAAAAACTTAGTTGCATTGATCTCGATGCCATTAGATTTGATTCAAAAAGAAGTCCATTTGAACGCCTTGGGGATATACATAAATCCATATCTCTTTTGTTTAAAAAGTATAATCCGGATTCTCTGGCAATGGAAGCTCCATTTTACGGCAAAAATGTGCAATCAATGTTAAAACTAGGGAGAGCCCAAGGGGTTATCATGTCAGCAGGACTAGAAAAAGGGATTTTAGTTGAAGAATACTCTCCACGGAAAGTTAAAATGGCTATAACTGGTAATGGTGCTGCCAATAAAGAAAGAGTTGCTGCTATGCTCGAAAATATTTACCGGCTATCAAAAATTACTAAACCGCTAGATGCCACAGATGGACTTGCTGTAGCCACATGCCATGCTCTTCAAATATTAAGTCCGATCAAAAGCGAATCTCCCAATAAATTGAAAGCGAAACCCAAAAGCAAGGGCAAGGGATCTTGGAATTCATTTCTTCAAAATAATCCAGATCGTATTAAAGAGAATTAATAAGAATATTCATATTATCTGCTCTCTAATTTGAACTACTATTGCATTCTAAATTAAGCCATCAGAAAACAATCAATAAACTGATCTTCATTGGATTCAAAAAACCTTCTTTCCGTACATAAAATAAGTAAGTCATTTGGGGTTAAAACCCTTTACCAAGACATCACTTTCGGTATTCATGAAGGCGAGAAAATAGCAATTATCGCTAAAAATGGTGCTGGAAAGACTACTCTTATGCGAACTCTAATCGACCCAGGTAATGCTGATAGTGGAGATATTGTTTTTAGAAGTGGGCTCAAGATTAGGTACTTACCTCAACAACCTTCATTTAATGATGGACTCACAGTCCGGCAAGTTCTTTACCAAAGTGATCATGAGGGATTCGATGCACTGAAAATATATGAAGAAGTGGTATCGAAAGACAGCGATCCCGAAACTATGCAAGCAGCTCTAGATCGCGTTGAGATAACTGGTGGCTGGACTATAGAAAGCCGTATTCAAGAAATCCATAGCCGAATGAATCTTCCAGATATGGAGCGTAAAGTGAATCAGTTCTCCGGTGGGGAAATAAAGAGATTGGCTCTAGCCCAACTCTTTGTTGAAGAGCCTGATCTAATATTAATGGATGAACCAACCAATCATCTTGATTTAGATATTATCGAGTGGCTTGAAGACTATTTGATCAATTACAAAGGAGCTCTATTGATGATTACTCATGATAGATATTTTTTAGAGCGAGTTTGCGGAACTATGTTTGAGCTTGAGAACCTCCAATTTTATAAATACGAAGGAAACTATAGCTATTATCTTGAACAAAAAGAGTTACGAGAGGCCAATGAAGCTGTTAGTTTACATAAAGCAAAGCAATTATTCAAAAAAGAACTAGACTGGATTCGTAAATCGCCTAGTGCCCGGACTGGTAAATCGAAAGATAGAATTGACAGGTTTAAAGACATAAAAAAAGTTGCTAATCAAATTATAGACCATAAAGAGGTTAGTCTATCCTTAAATTCCCAACGATTGGGAGGGAAAATATTGGAATTACACAAAATAGCTAAGAGTTATCCAGACAAATTATTAATAGAAAATTTCAGTTATATTTTTAAAAAAGGCGAGCGAGCGGGAATTGTTGGGCCGAATGGTTGCGGTAAATCTACTCTACTCAAACTCATTATGCAGTCAGACATTCCTGATATGGGTAAAATTATTACCGGAGAAACTGTCATTTTTGGACACTATACCCAAGATGGTATGATTGATAAAAATGACCTCAAAGTAATAGAGGTGGTTCAAGAGATTGGAGAATACATTACTCTTAAAAAAGGACATAAGCTCACAGCCTCTCAGCTATGTGAGCGCTTCCTTTTTGATAAAAACCAGCAGTATAGCTATGTGAGCACCCTGAGTGGAGGAGAACGCAGGAGACTCTTTCTGCTAACGATTCTTATGAAGAATCCGAACTTTCTGATTCTTGATGAGCCCACTAACGATTTGGATATTCTCACCCTACAAGCTCTGGAAGACTTTTTAGAAGAGTTCCAAGGATGTCTTTTAATTGTAAGCCACGATAGGTATTTCTTAGATAAATTATGTCAACACCTATTTATTTTCGAGGGAGAAGGTAAAATCAAAGACTTCAATGGCAGCTACTATCAATGGCGGGAAGAAAAAAAGAGACTTACCTCAATAAAAATAAAAGCCCCAAATTCCCAAAAAATAGTAAAAAAGAATAACCTTACAGTAAAGACTAAATTAAATTATTCTGAAAAACGTGAGTGGAATAATCTACCTATTGAAATTTCTGCATTAGAAAAAAAAAGAGATGAATTAAACAAAGTATTCGAATCTGATAAACAGGATTCAGATACAATTATTCAAGCCTCAAAAGACATAAAAATCATAATTGCTGAGCTTGATGAGAAAGAAATGAGATGGCTAGAGTTGAGCGAACTAGGCGATATTTAATAGATTCTGATGTCATCCTTAACTTTATCTTTTAATAAATATTTTTCATGATTCTAAATAAACCATATTTAATACTAATAGTGATTTTCATATCCACTAAAGCCTTTGGGCAAATATCATTAGATGCTCAATACAGAAGTGGGGCTGGATGGTTTCAAGCCTATGAAGCTGGGATAAAAGTAGATCTCAAAAAAGGATATGGTGTTTTTAGAGGTTTTAATGCTACGGATTTTGGAAACTCCTCAAGGGCAGACAGTAGTAGTTTTGGAATATCAATAGGAGCTGGATATTCTTTTAAGATAATTTCGAGACTTTCGTTAGGGGGAGAAGTAAACTTGAGAATCAATGACTTAAATGGGGCGAATGGCGATCCATTTTTATCTCCACAACTATACTTAGGGTACGATTTTAAATGGTTTGAAATACAATTGAATTTAGGAGTGCCCTATTTTTTTGGGTTTGGAATAAATATTCCTTTAAAAACATAGATAAAAAGTATCCTCTAAA
>CEWO01190006.1_pt1 | contig 19400 bp, 16 predicted proteins | sample 361561 | NCBI WGS metagenome assembly CEWO01 (sample SAMEA2623627, study PRJEB7988) | marine metagenome | isolation source: saline water (ENVO:00002010), including
CCTCCAGCGGCCCCACGACCAGCGCCGGCACCAATGTCGCGTCCTCCAGATCCTCCAGCGGCCCCACGACCAGCGCCGGCACCAATGTCGCGCCCTCCAGATCCTCCAGCGGCCCCACGTTTTCCCGATGATTGAGAAACACCGCGCCCATTCTTAGAATCATCCTCGAGCTTTTGACCTCTATTCAGCAAATGAGTAAAGGGACCCGCGTATGGATCCGATTCGCCCAAGCTTTTATGCCCTTGAGGCATCCACTTCTTTATGAGGGTGGTGTTTTCTTCCAAAGAACGCCCTTCAGCTGATGGGTCCAGGTGTTTGCTGAACTCGTTCATGCTAGTGGAAACCAACTTCAAGAGATTCCCTGCAAAGGAACCCTCTTTTCTGTGTCTTGGCGGAGGGACGATTACCTTTGGTGCACTATGCCTGCCTGTCGTACCAGGACCAGAAGAAGTCGCTTCTGACCGTGGTGATTTCTTGACCTTGTACGTAATCAGGTACGCCGGGTACGCGCGAAGATTCTCATCAATGACAATGATCGACTTTTCGTCGTCGTTCACGAGGGAATGAAAAAACTCTGCCTTCTCCCGACCGGGTATGAGTGTGCATGGCTTTCTGTGCTCGCCACTGGTTGACAACCCAGCCGTGATTCTGGCCATGAACATTCGGCAAGTAAGCTCCTCACTGCCAGCAGTACTTCCTTGTTCGCCTGCCGCCTTGTCCGCGGCTCGGATGGCATATTGGTTCGCAAGCTGAGCATGTTTTGCAAAGTAATTTCCACGGCCGTACACATTGCCGTTTCCATTCCCCGAGAATGCGGATTTGAATCCCTCTTCAATGATGCATTCCCATGGCTTCTTCTCGAGGTTGGAATGGCCACTGGAATGAAAGGCCCACATCTCCATGTCTTTGGGTGACCACTTCATATCCGGCACTGCCGCGATTTTTTTCTGTACAGAACGGCGCAACAGGTCGTAGCAGAGGCGGCGTTCGTGATGAACCAGCCTTTGTACCGCATCGACATTCAAGTCGTAAATGTCAACCCGAGAAAGCACCATCGAAAACTCCTCGCTGCTCTTCTCAACATCCACAGCTACAGTGTGAGGATGGTCATCGAGGTCGTTCCCTGCCCAATACCATACCGGAAAATTGTGAAAAGGCGTCTGGCCATCATAACAGACACTCGAAAAGAATTCGTTCTTGGTCTTCAGCGAGCCGTTCGTCGGAAAGTCGTGACTAAAATTGCCCTCAAACCGACGAATCAGTGGCAGTTTTTGGGCAAAACTGGACATGCTCGCGCTTTTGGCCTTGCTGATCTTCACTTTTCCGTCGCCTGCACCAAAGCACTCAGCAATGCCCTTACCGTGCAGTTTCCCATCGACCCACTCACCAATCCAACAGCTGAGTGCAACTGGCGTTGATTCATCGTTCACGCACACATAACTAGGTGCGATCGTCCACATAGTGCCAAAGCCGTGTCGCTGTCCGTTTTGCCATTGCCCGATGTACCGATCTCCATTGCCCCACAAGAACGTGCCCGTGCCCGAGAACTGCGACTTCACGACGTCGCCTTCGTATAAATTGCGGGTCCCGTCGTTCCAGCGCATTGTGCAGTGCCCTTCAAAGAAAAGGTCTTTGGAAGCCTTGGCAACCACCGTGCCGGTGATGCTGAGCCGTGAAGCGTGATAATCATACGTGCCTTGGCCGCTTGGGATGCCGTTAACAATCTTTCCAGACCAGGTATCGTTCGTTGCGACATCCCGGAACCCGGATTTGAGTAACTCCCCGTTGATCTTGACCCAGGCGTCGCTGCTGTTCAGGGGCGCAGACATGCGCGCGCCCCGCTTCCACCGTCCCTGCTCAAACTGGATCGAATGATATCAAAACAGGTTTTGATCTTCCCACAGCATTTGAACTGTTTTGATTTGGTAATGTTCAATCAAAACCAGAATAAGTTTAGTTTCCCTACAAAAGTTGACTTTGAGCGTGTACTCTCATTTCGGCCGTGACTCCAAACCAAAACAAACCAAACTGAGAACTCGCAGGCGCCATGCGGCGTGGCAGCACTGCCCGCCAGCGTCTCCTACAAGACCTGGTTCAGCGGACGTGCAAGATGAACAGCGCGCAGAAACACAACTACATTCTGTCGTATTTCGGCAACTGGAAGTCTCTGCGCTTTTGTGAGTACTATGGCACTTACTACCATCCACCGCCGGCTGCAGGCGGCACGACGAAGCGCATTGTGGATCGCTGGAACAAGCACATCGACGACATCTATGAGGAGTTCCCCGGTATCGAATGGTATATCTGGTCAGAATTATTGCAGAAGGGCATTAGAGTGCCGCGTCGCAAAACCAAGAGCGGGAAGAAACGGACTGTGTTTGCAAAGAAGTCGGTCGTGAAGATCAGCTCCAAGATCCCCGTGCGCACGTCGCCGAATCTGCCAGTCGCACGCGAGAATATGTTGGCCGAGGCTGCCAAGGAATCGGCCTTCAACATCAACTCCGATATCCCTGTGCACACGTCGGTAAATCTGCCAGTCGCACGCGAGAATATGTTGGCCAAGGCTGCCAAGGAATCTGCCGTCATTATCAACTCTGATATCCCTGTGCAGACGTCGGAGAATCTGCCACCTGCGCAAGGGCGGGATCGCGACAATGTGTTGGCCGAAGCCGCAAAGGCGCTCATGTCCATGCATGCCAAGGTCGACTTGAATTTGTCTGTCAAAGCCGTGCCTTCTACTGGTGGCGTCAAGCATTGATGTCATTTCCTTTCTTGCCTTCCTTGCCACTCAAGCTTTTCTGAATGTCGATCCATCACCGGCACTCCAAATGATTGCAGATACCGAAGCCACTTGTTGCGTTGTCGATTATCCATAAATGTGCAAAAAATTTCGCTATCTGCGCCTGAGCCGTCTGTGATTACGAAGCTGTGTGGAAGCTCTGGTAGGACGATTGTCTTCAAAATGGCAATATTCATGCTAAGCAACTGAACCGTTGAAGTTTTCAGAATCAGTTTCTGGTCAGACACTTGCATCCACAAGCGCATTGATTCGCCACGCATAATATCTGAGCGTACGAGTACTGGGCCGCCGTTTCTTGAACTCATTGCTTGTATTGGGGTCTTCAAGTGCACTGTAAAAACTCAAAATCTTATATATACTTTTCTGTACATATGCCTTGTGGAAAGGAAGATAACTTGTGAGGTTCAAATGGAACAGGGCCACGGGCATTCATAGCAAGCTCGTCAAATCCAAGCTGTCTATTTTTCATCATTCTTTGCTTTTGTGTCTTTGTGAATACAACAGGTCCTGTGTCATAGCGCACACGATACATGTAATTGTTGTCTCTGTAATACTCCAGGCTCGATCGCCTTACCTCAGCCATGCCACTGCAAGCCATTTCTGTCTTGCTTCGCATATTGATTAGCAAGCTGTCACTGTCAACCTTGGCTGGCTTCAGGCCTCGAAACACCTTTCTTCTTATGCATTTCCACATCTTGCGGACGTCGAAGTCTGTGATGAGGTTATGTCCAACGTTCATACTTTCTTCTTGGTGCTCCTAACTTTTATATTAGTTTTGTTTTCTCAGAAACATTCCCAATGCCAGGAGGATCGAGACAATTACATTTTTGAACGCCGGGCGTTGACTTAATTGATCATAAAAAGAAAAAGCACCACACGGTTTTGTCTGGCCCTTGTACAAATCTATCACACCAAATGACCCCGGACGAAGCGCTTTCTTACATTGGATTCAGTCATTTTCGAAACAGACAGAGAGAGATCATTGATCAGATCACTTCGTCACAACGGGACTACATTGTCACGCTTCCCACTGGATATGGAAAAAGCTTGATCTATTCGGTGCCCGCCATCATGAGCAGACAGCCTGTTTTGGTTGTATCCCCTTTAGTATCTTTGATTTACGATCAATGTGAGAAACTAAATCGCGTCAACAAAGTTGCCTTCAACATATCTTCGAGTTGCATGGAAGATGTGTCTGACGAGGACACTGCCTTCTCAGACGCGCACCTGCAAGGCTCAGACCCCATGATGATTTTTACAACGCCAGAAAAACTGGCTACTCTGACGTTTCAGCAAAAGCTGAAAAAACTGCATTCACAGAGGGCGTTTCGTTATTTTGTTCTAGACGAAGCGCACCTTGTGGAGCAGGGCTTGGCTTTCCGGCCCGACTTTTTGAAGCTCTATAGCCTGCGAGAGATGGCCTCGTCTGTCCCAATTCTGTGTTTCTCGGCAACATGCAACGACTTCTCGCAAAACCTGCTAAAACGGACCCTGCTTCTCCGGAAAGCGGAACTAATCGTTGAGACTGAGCGCAGGGACAACATGCACCTGCATGTGCACTATTCTTCAAAGAAGACCAGGATGTGCCCCTGCAAGTCCTCGCGCTGCTCGTGGAAGAATGGCTGCATGGATGTTCACGAGGACGCTTCGAAAATCATTCATGCGTCCGCCAATGGGGACACTCTGATTGTGATCAACAGTAGAAAAGACTGCGAAAAGCTATTCTCTGACATTTCGAGATTATTTCCCTTGAAACGAATCGAAATGTACCATGGACAGTTGGGGGATGAGAAGCGGAAGAATGTGCAACATTCCTTTGTTTCCGGCAAAGTGGACTGCCTGGTGGCAACATGGGCCTCGTTCGGAACTGGTGTTGATTTCCCTCTGTTGAACAATGTGCTGATCTACGGAATTCCATCGAGTTTTGACACGTTTGTGCAGACCATCGGACGAGGCGGGCGCAGCGGACAGGAGTTTTTTGTTCATGTGTACGTGAAGGAAGCTGACGTTGCTCGACAGAGGGCAATCATCAAGACTGAGTCTGAAAAGGAGTCCTTACCCTTTTACTTCAGAAAAAACCTGCAAAAGTCCCTTGACTGCATGGTCTCTCTGATTCAATGTGCCATCTCTTCTCGGGGGTGTCTGTCTCAATGGATTCAAGGTTTACTGTACGAACAGGGGCAAAAGCTGACAGCGAAATTTAGCGACCTGCATAAGATCAAGGCAGTGAATCGAAAGGTTGCTGCGACTGATCGTGCTCGTTGGGATCCCGTGCTCAAGTGCTGGTTCTTGAATGCCAATTCGTTTGACCCTCGTTATGAAGTATTCGGGGCCGTACCTCCAAGTCGTCGCAGTGGTTGTGGAAAATGCTCAGTCTGCATTCACAAGCGGATCTGAGATACTGAAAAACAGAGAGATCAGGTGTTCATTGGTAAAACCAATGGAAGCAGCTGCAGAAAGAGCCGGCCCAAGCCTTTGATCCAGTCACATTCAAGCACGAGGTCCACGCCCTGTGCGAATGCCATGCGGAAGGCTAACTGAAAAACAAGAAAATAGAACAAGGTGGTGAGATTCGATCAGGCCCTGACACAAATGAGCAGGTATCCGCACATATATGGCCAGCACTGGGGAGAGCACGGCTCGGTGCCAGAAAATAATCCTAGACCCATCGAGACGGTGAATACACTCTCAAAAAATGCAAGACATGAAAAGAAGGTGACGTTTAGCGTGACAGAAAAAAAACAAACGTCAGGCAAGCCACCGTCATGTGCCGATTCAAGTGCACAGACTGAAGCATGAAGAACCTTATGTGTGATTAAACTCGTTTCTAGACAGTGTTTTCTTTATTACAACAGATGGTATATTGCTTTCACTCATGAGACGGCGGTGCTTTCTTCAGCAAATCCACCTTCCACTGCGCAAACCCGTTCAACCGTTCTTGGACGGCTTCTAGTCTTGAAGTTGCTTCATCTATTTTTTCTTGCATCTCCTGAACTTGCTCATTATAGGTTTCGACGTCGTCTGGATGCAAAGCACGGCTCATTTTCAAAGCTGAAATGTCTTGGCGAAACTTGAAAGACCCAATCCAACTCTGTATAGATTTCAAATCGCTCTCGCATTGTGCCCTCATTGCCTCGTACCGTTTAAAGACCTCCTCCTTGGTGTCGTCGTCGAGATCGGTAAACCCCGCGCTCTGCTGCACTGCATTCACAAGACCACCGCTGTTCGATGTAATTGCACTGTATGGGTTTAATGGGTTAAAAGGCCCATACTTTTGCTCGTGCTCATTTCGCATGGCGTCATATTTAGCCGTGTATGCGCTGAGACTGCTGCGCATATGTTCAAGCACGGGGGACTCACCATCATAACCCGAAGCAGCCATCCTTACAATTGTTTCCTGCATACCCCTCATTCTCTCATACTTTTCGTACAACGCTTTCTGTGACTGTAATTTTTCCTTCTTGTCGTTCTCGTCCTTCTGTCTCATCTGCCGAGCTTCTCTGTACAATCGAAGCCGAATATCTTGGGGCAGTTCCAATAAGCCCTCGCTCTGCTGCACCGCTTGCACCGCATGCACAAGCCCACCACCGTCCAGTGTAATCTGACGTACACCAGGAGTGTTAATGTGGTCACCAACGACGGTCCCTGGTGTAATCCCATATCCAGTGTTCACCCACACGCGCGACCCCACGGGATCGTGTGGCATCTTGGCCGTCCTTCTTTGTCATCAAAAAATCATGGGTTATATATAGTGTACAGAGTTAACGAGTGTTCTGAGAATATAAATTTCCTAGATACCAAAAAACGACCGCATTGTGTGTTGGTCCTGGTGTTTTTGTAATGCCAAGACCAAGAAATAGACTTGAAGAATACATAACCGTCCCAAAGGGCACTCTAGAAACTGTGCCCAAGGATCCAAATGTTCATGCCAAGCTTCCAGTGATCTCCAAGCACAGGTAGAGCGCGATGAATGACCCGGTGGTCAAGTTCCCCGTTCTCAAGCACATTGCAGAAAAGCAAGGCACAACCTCGCCGCGGTCGCACCTTGAGTCCGATCAAAGGAAATTCCGTCTCGCCACCCGCCCCTTCGGGAAGGTCGTTCAGATACACGAAAAAAGTTGCGTCTCGGCGAGGCGGCACAACGTCTTGTATGCGACCTTCCTCGTCGATACTACCACTGTCGTGATGAAGACCAAACTCTTGCCCTTGAGTGTATCGGACGACCTGGATAGGCTCGATCTTGTCACTGGTGACGTTTACGATGCTAGTCGCCCTTGACTCAATGCGACGAATCACGTCGTTCACTCTGAAGGGTATGTGCGTGAAAGTGGACGTCCGCGAAGTGTCATATATCGCTTCTCCAGCCAAGTTGTCTGTGTGTGAATCCTCAAATTTTGCGTGCGTCAACATGGCGGTGATGTGATCCATCTCCTTCTCGTTGACAAAGTTTTCCACCATAAAAAGGTTGGGGTTTTGGTGCAGAATATGCAGAGTGCGGCGCTCGCTCCTGCAGACCGCACAGTGAATGGGTTATCGGAGACTGCGCTGGCATAAACACCAACATGGCAACCTGATCGGCGAGGTGGGACTCAGGTTTCCAAAAAAGAGCGTTCTGAATAGACCCATGGCCGGCGGAGTCGGTTTGGGATTCTCAAGCCTGCTACTCTTTCTTCTTGCTGCCATGGTGCGTAAGCCTTGTTTGCAAGTGTTTGAGTCGCGGCTCTCTATTATATGTCTTATTTGCGTTTGTTTGTGTTGTATTGAAAAGACGCGATTTCAAATCAAGTCAAATTTTCATGAAACAAAAAAATACTTTACTATCACAACCACACCGATTCGTATTGTCCTTCTTGCCTATAAATGGATTGTTCAAATTTCTAATGTGGGGCCTGACACTTTCTGCACCATCTTTCACGGTGACAGCCGACCCGCGAGAATCCGGGCTCTATCGTTTGTGCATAATGCCGCCGTCTATCAGCCGAAACACCGCCAAGGAGCCGAATGAGGCCCTCTAATTCTCCCGCCTTGCCACCCACAAACCTGTTGGCGGCCCTGGCAATGATGGTGAGTAGCCCGGGTTCTCCTTCCAGGACCCTAATCAGCGAGTTGTGACCGAGGCGGCCGTGGGTGCACATTGTAAACGCCAGGGCGTGGTCCGTAGGGAGCGGGAGGCAGCGCCCGATCCGCGAGAAATGTGTTGATGCCGCGGCGACGCGGGTGGGCACCAAACGGCGCTCCTCGTCGCCATGGCCCAGCTGCCCTGACACGCTGGCACCCCAGGTCCAAAGCGCGCCGTCCTCCGTCACTGCCACCGAGATGTAGCGGCCAGCCGCAGCCGCCACGACCCTTGCGCCGCCAAATGCCCCCTGCCCCACCCTCTCAAACACATACCTGTCATTCCTGTGGTTGAGGCCCAGCTGCCCATCGCGTCCAAACCCACACACCCACAGGGCGCCGTCCTGCGTCACCACCAGTGTGTGCCCACCTGCGCACGCGGCCATCGCCACCGCTGACCCCGCGAACGCTGGACCAGTGGGCTCCCCCACAAGCGTCGGCACCAGCCTGCTGTCGGTGTCGCCATGCCCTAGCTGACCATACCCAGAATACCCCCAGGTGTAGAGCCGCCCCCCCGCCGTCACCGCCACCGTGCGATCACCCCCAGCCGCCACAAACACGACCTTCTCGGACCCGAACCGCCCCGCCTCCACCTGCCGCGGCGCCAGCTGTTTTGCTCGATTATTGTGCCCCAGCTGTCCATCGCTGTTCCAGCCCCAGGTAAACACGTGCCCTGCCTCGCTCAGCGCCACCGTGTGCGAACAGCCCGTGGCCACCATCACAACGCGCTCATCGGGCCCTTCGGCCGACCCGTTGGGTCTGAATCCCGCCGCCGGCACCCGCCTCGGCGCAAGCTGGTCCTGCTCATCCCCGTGCCCCAGCATCCCGTCAACCCCTTTCCCAAAGGTGTAGACGCCACCGATCTCTGTCGCCACCGCCGTGTGGGATATGCCACAGGCCACCATCAGCACCGCCTCGTTGTCAAACAAAGCCCGTGCCACCAGCGTCGGCGTCGTCCGGTCGTTCTCGTCGCCCAGCCCAAGACCGTTCTCCCCACGACCGCACATGAACAGGTCTCCGTCCTCTGTCACCATGCCCGTGTGGTATCTTCCAGTCGCGATTTGCCGCACGGGCCCGGGCAGACCGGCGACGCGCGTTGGAGTGAGCCTGTTGAGTGTGTAACCCGTACCCAACTGACCGTATTTATTGTTTCCAAATGAAAAGATGTATCCTTCCTCACTGACTGCGACAGTGTGTCCTTCTCCTGCAGCCACAGCCATGCTTCTTCTGCTGCTCGATATCACGGGTTGAGATGTTTATATACTTGTGGTCCCGCACGCTAATCTCAAATATAGGAGTTGTTTGGATTCGTTTGTGAAGACTCACCACTGTTAAACCGCCCAAGGACCTTAAAGTCCACTCAGGGCCTCGAGAAACCCATGTGGGTTATTGAGGCAACACCAGAGAAAAGTAAAGAACACCCAAATCTACGAATTTTACCATTTCACAAAAAATGGTAGGATGCAGTGTGGACTTTAAGGTACGCCGGCGGTTTGTATGTACAAAATTCATAATCAAAATCATTGGTACAAAACACTTTCAAACAAAACCAGACCAGTACTTTACTGTCACAACCACACCGATTGGTATTGTTTCTCTGTATCTCATCTCACAATCATGAGAAACTTCCGAAAAAAACAAAACGCATTTTGTCAGTGTTTGTTTTAAAACACCTGTACGCATGCCATCGGGGCGCAAGAGGACCACGGAACATCGTGTTAGGAGCTCTGCTGTACAAGATGCAGACATGAGCGGGGCGCAAGAACATGCTCGGAACCTTGAAGAAAAACGCAAGGAGCAGGTTTTAAAGTTTCGTTTGTGGGCGACTCGGGAGATGAATGCCCCGTCCGACCTGCCATGGCTTGACGAAGAATTCTGTCAGCTGTGCATGGAGTGGTCGTTGATTCGGCATTACTGCATTCTCTTGGAAAAGAACGAGAAATTGGAAATGGAAAACAGCAACCTAGAGATGGCGGTGAAAGATGCACGGGACAAAAAACACACTGCATTCAAGAAACTGAGAGAAGTCAACGACTGCAATGTCTCCGTCCAGAAAGTCGTACAGGGCCTCGAGGTACATCGAGAGCAATTCATCACAGAGTGCCGCGAGAAGCTTCGGTCCTCTGAGGCCTCGTGTCGCGAAATGGGCATGGCCTTGAAAAAGTCCGAGGAGAGTACAGATGAGATGAAGATAGCGTTTGATCAATGCATACAAGCACACGAGCAAAAGGTTCGAGCGTACAAAGAAGGATACGACAGAGCCATGGATTGTGAGAAAAAGCTATGCCGAAAACTGCAGTCTTTGGAGGAAGAGATACTCAAACTGCAAGAAATCTCTCAGACGGACATGCTCTTGCATGACTGGTTTGGCTGGCTCCATTGCAGCTTTACTGGTCTCCTGCAATATTTGGGGGTGCGATGGCGGAAATGCAGACTTTCATGCCAAAGCTTCAAAGGGGCACACTCTTGCATGACTGGGTTGGCTGGCTCCATTGCAGTTTTTCTGCTTTTTGGCCGGTGTCAGGGCTTCAGGGCATGTTTCAGGTAGAGTAAATCATTCCGCTCAATGGCACATCGCCGTGCCTCCTTCTTGATCTCTGTTTCTAAATGCTGCAAAAGCCTGCAGTGTGTTTCCAATAATTCAGGAGGGCTGGCCGACCAACAAGATTGTGCGTCTATCTTGGGATGGAATGCCGCAAAGTTTGAATTTGCTCCGATGAGTTTTGCGGTCTGCTGGACCATACATAATAAACCTTTGTATTTGTTGTCTTCGAACGCAGTGGCTTTCCCTAGACCGTTCGACTCCCGCTTGCATTGGCCATCGCAGCCAATGTCTGACCCCTGCGTTTCGTGCTGAAGTGCTACTGCGCACCGATGGCAGTTTCTCATGCAAACTTGCGAGTAACGTCCAAACACTTTCAATCATATATAGTGACACGCGTAGAGAGGTTGGGTGTTTATGAAAACCCAAAGGAGGAGTGTCAAGAAGAGCCGAACCAAGCGTCATCCAGGCACGAGTAACCTGCGTATTTCACAGGCACAGCGGAAGTAGGATTTGCTTTACCAAATTTGGTGGAAATTTTTCGGTCTGTGACCACCTGTCTATCGATTCCATGACATGACTGGAGATGAAATTAGGAAGCTGGTTCTTGGAGTCGCTGTGAAACGCGCGCTGGTTGAACCCATTGATCAGCCCCTGGTAGACTGGCTTGCGAATCCTGTCAATTAAATGGCAAGAGACATAAATCTGCACCTTCAAACAAAGCGACATCGCTTCCAACTGAGCAACGCCAAGAGAGCTTTCAAAACAACACTGGATGAAGTTGTTCACAAACTCAAAAGAGCTGCTTTGGTCCACGTCAATCACATGCGAGAACCTCTGCAGAAGGCTGATGATGTTGTGTGCTATGTTTTCGGTTTCGCTGTACTGTGGCTGGTATTTTGCAAAGACGGAGAAGTCGACGTGTTCGTGGGACTTGATCAAGATTTTGATCATGTCACCGGTGCTTTCGACCATACCAGGAGCCATGCTGCTCAGTAAGATGACACACTTTTGCTGTGCCTTCGACAGAGGTTCCCATTGACTATCAATAATTGGTAGCCCGCTAGGCTTCCAGGAGCCGGTAAAGTCCTTGTCGGAATTTGCCTTGCTAGAGTTGGACATGACCACCCTTTCTCGTAACTTACCAAGTTTGAAGCGCGACGTTCTTTCCCTGACTTCGTCGTCAGCGCTGATGCGAGCATCGCCCCTAGGCTCTATGAAATTCCGACCCGAACTGGTTGTGACCACGCGCAAGAACTTGAGGATGATACAAATGTCAGTCTCGAGATTTTTCTCAGTTTCCAGGCCATGCAGAGAGCTACCGAGAAGCTTCATCACGACCTCTTGGTGGTTACCAATGCGCGGGGCCTTTTCAAATATCTTCACCAAGAGCGCATCTCGCGCGCATTCCCAGTTGTTGAGTGCGAAGAATAGCCAAATCACGACGCTTGAAACGCGATCTGTACTGCCGAAATTTTCTTCAAATGTTCGTTTTAAACAAAGGAACGGGCTGTTATTGACCCTTTCTTCGTATACGGCCAGCATTTCGCTCACAATGTCCTCGTAAGAATCCACTTCAATGTTTAGCAACAGCTGCATGGTCTGGTTGGCGTCGAGAAGAGAGAGACGTTGCTCAAAATGCAGACGGTAAAGGTGGTCCTTGTTGTATTCGCCAATAAACACACCCATGTTGTGCAGAGTATTCAGCGCAGAATCAATGTTCAAGTTGCGAATGGAAAAAAGAATGCGCAAGATGTATGCCCTTTCTGTGAAGGTTTCTTCAGGGTTCCTCTGAAGACTGGAAGACTCCACGAAAAAACTGATGGAGTCCTGAGCATCCACTGCCTGTGTCATCATGCGCGACACAATGATTATCGTCCATATATACGCTATTCGATGCTACGGCCAACTATTGCCCCGCTCACTTTCCCGTGCAGTAGGCTCGGTCGCTCGTCCAGTCATCTTCAACACAGGAGGGCAAAAAGCACACGGGAAGATTTGAATTATGCCCTGCTTGAATGTGGCTGTATCAAAAGCTTGGGCCGGCTCTTTCTGCAGCTGCTCCCATTGGTTTTACCAATAAACACCTGATCTCTCTGAATTATGCCGGATTCGCAAATCTTTACAGTGTAAAAAAGAATACCATTCGCAAGCATCGCTTGTTAACTCACAGTTGCCTGCCGTAGATGTATATAAGTAGATGCAAATCTTACTGACAAACTTGATATCATGAGTCGTTCTATAGCATCCATGACAGGCGGAAGTCGCGTGGCGCAGGGAGCAACCCTGATCACCACCTGTCGGACAGACAAGGACACCGCGCGCAAAATCTCGCAGATGAACGTGAAAGATTCCGATTTGAACGTTGCAAAGTATGAGATGTGCCTGGCGCCTTCCACGAAGCGGGCCAAGACGGAAGCTTACTGTAATGTAATGTCAAAGGACCCGTCGTGTCCTGTTGGCAATGCCACCTGTACCAGTGCACTGCCAACCGACTCGCATTATCAGGTCTTGGCTGCACTCGGCGTCAGCAAGCTTGATAATAGCATGTCCACTTATTACCGCGACTACTACGACGCCAGGTCGGAGCTTGAGCTTTTCATGGTTACGCACCAAATCAGCATCCACGTGCACCCCAATGTAAAAAGTGATACCGCACACAAAAAGTTTGATGAGCTGCAGTACTTTAATGGAATGCTGAACGCCGGATCAGGCATAGCCGGCGGTGCTACGGCCGCGCCCAACATTTGCAGAAAGCACCCCATTCTTTTCGCACTGGAAGCGGAGTACAAAAAGTTTGAAGGCGAAGCCACTACAGAAAAAACTTTGAAGGATGTGACTAAGGATTTTGCTTTTGTCTGGGGAGGCAGGACTTTGATTGTCAACATTGAAAAGTTGAAGAAGGATGAATTTGAAGAACAGTTGATCCTGATGATCAACACCGTTTATGAAAAGCAGGACTCCAGTGACCTCTATGTCCGCACACCGGGCGAGAGTGTGCCATCTGTCAATACACCTAAGAATCCCGTTGGCGATTCTGTTTCAATCGAGCCGCCAACGTGGTCGTTTCAAGGGTTCTCGCTGGGTGCTGCTCACATGGACCAGCGCGACGGAGACAACTGCTTCAGCGTCCTGCGTAGCGGTGCATTCACCTGCCGCAACGGCCCCTTCCATATCAACTCAGGTGACGATTTGATGTGGGTGCAGTACAAAGAGCTTGTGTGTTTTTCCAAGGATGGCTATCGACATTTGCGGCCCGTGGCCACGCTCGAGATGATGAGGAAGTGCGCATATGAAGAAAACGCAAATAAACGGGTCAAGGCCTTGTACACTTCGCTGCAATCAAAGGTTGCGTCGGCAGAGAATCAGGCCATGCAGCAGCGAGGCAAGATTGACCCTACAGGAGACCACACGACGATTTTGCGCACTTACATCATCGCGCCCATTCGGGCATCATTCAAGTGTCTCGTCAAGAATAGCTCTATCATGGATTCTTCTCGCCGGGTAACATGCTTGTTTTTTGACACTCGTGAGACGTGGAAGCAAACTGACCACGTTTTTTTGAGCAGATTGGGTCAGCAATCTCCAATGCGGGGGGCGGAACCCAGGTTGATGTCCTGGTTGGCAGCGATATTTGAAACACGAAAGCTCGATTGCTTTATTTATCTCTTCTCAATGCCAACTACAAGGCATCATCTCAACTCACTACCATTTGTCTATCACAAAATAAAAAGTATTTTGGTCGAACCTGTCTTGGTGTAGCCTCCCGCATGCTGCCTGTGTGTGCTTACGAAACACCTTTCTCTGCAAGCTCTTCCTTCACGCGAAGAAAGTAGGTAGGGTCAGGATACCCATAGTTGGAAGCACCACCGCCCAAACTGGTTTTGTGATGGATACCATTCCAAACAGGGACGTTGTCTGTGCCAGTCGTGACAGACCTTCCAACAGAAAACACAAGCCCGCGCTTAAATGCGGTCCTCAGAAGACTCACGACTTCCAGGCCCTCTGTGGTGTCTGGTATGTAAGCTTTGCGGGCCGTTGAGCCGTACGGGGATCCTGGACTGAGCATGCCGCGCACCTGCACACCACCGGGAATGTAGTACGTGATTTCCCACGTTCCGATTTGCTCGAAACCGTCGCAGTGCGTCTCCGGCATCAACAGCAATGTCATCGACGATTTGGGCTGAATGCCAGTCTGCGTGCCGTACGAGGTCTTGCAAATGGGGCACTTGAGGTGTCCCTGAGTAAAACATTTGTCATGGTCCAAGCACTGGCGATGAAAGAAGTGGTTGCCACATTTGTCCATGCGAATCGCTTGATTTGAGTCGCTGAACCCATCCAGGCAGATACCACACACATCTGCAGAAGACAAGGTCCCAGACGCAACGATGGAAAAGTTTGTCACGCTCTCAAACGACGCCGCAGATCCTGCATCGAGATGCTCGTAGTTGATGGTTTCGGACCTTGGAATCAAACTCTTTTGCGAGGACGTGGCATGCTTCAAGATCTTCCTCGGGGGTGTGTGCGCAGCGGCAGAAGGTGCTTTCAATAAGGCAATGCGTTTGCTTTTGCGAGATACCGCTGCAGCGCCGCCCGCAGCCTGCGCGAGCGAAGGTCCCGCTGCAGCGCCGCCCGCAGCCTGCGCGAGCGGAGGTCCCGCTGCAGCGCCACCCACAACTGGCGAGGCAGACGACTGTGCATGATTGAACAGTTCGCGCATGATTGTGCGAGTGCGACCAGTAGCAGTATTAGTCTGTAGCATCTTGCTGAAATCGAACTCGTAGGCAATCTTGAGCATGGGTGACGAGAAGTGGATATCGAGCCGTTCGCATCGCCCTGGTACGTGCGACTGGAACAAGGCTTCAACGCGCTTGGAATCTTCTCTTCGCATCTCAACCCACACGCCGTCCATGTCGTACAGCCATGCCGCCTCGGACATTCCCGCGTGCTAGCAACGGCGCGCGGGTGAAGGTGGAGACTACGCGAATTTGGACTTGTTTTGATAATTTCCCGCATTTCATCTCATGGATATTAGAAAAATATATATATTTTTTTCTATTGCGCCACAGTCATCGCTGTTGTTTTGCCGAGTCAAGAGGCGCAATATCGTGCCTTCTCTATCATCGCTGTTGTTTTTCCGAGTCAAGAGGCGCAATCTCGTGCCTTTTCTATCATCACCTTGTGACCACTGTTTATTTTTTTCATAAATAGGAGCAATCTCATGCCTTTTCTATCATCACTGTTTCTTTTCCGAGTCAAGAGGCGCAAGATCAAACCGTTTCACCACAGCAAGCTCCAAAATTCAAAACAACTTGAATTATGAGGTTCCAATTTTCATTATGCTGCACGAGTAGTGCTTACAAGGCATGCACGCGCCGACGGCGACAGCAAAGCGAGGTGCCGTTGCTGAGACCAAGTCAGCGGCTTCCATGGCCTGCGTTGATACCGACAAAAGGCGCCCACCGCGTTCCGAGACGATTGTTTCTACACAGACCCGTGCATATGCTCCTGCACCACAGGTTCCAGGCGACGTCGTGGACTTCTGTATGAACCTGCTCTTGCTTGACGACATCCTCACAAGCAAGGAAAAGTTTCAGGGCTTCTGCATTGACATTTACTTACTGGAGTGCTATGTCACATTGATTTCGAAGTTGTCCGACACTTACTGGCACGCGGGAATGACTCGCCACCAGATCAAACATGCTGCACTCTGCTGCTGTTTTGTCACTACCTGTCTTGACAAGGTGCTCAAAAATCTGGGCGAGAATGGACGCGCAGCGCTTATGCGTGGCATGTTTGCCGAGAAGTGCGCAATACCGGAAGGTGTGAAGATGGTATGGGCGTACTTGGATTGGAAGCATGCGACAATTTCGAGCTCCCATCGCCGTCGCAACAAGAAAGGAAGCAAAAGTGTATGGGACGCCGTCTTCACACCCGAAAGCGTCTGCAAAGATCCCATTCTGCGTTGCGCAGTTGAGATTGGCATGGAGGCTGCGAAGATTGATACAGAAGCTGCCTTCACCGATTTTGATCCATTCGCAGACCCATTTGCTCCATATATATATTGAACCCAGACCAGTCTCTGAACGACTCATTCTCGAATCTGTATCAAAGAGCTTGGCCCTGATTGTGGCCGGATGGTACTTAGGCCGTTTTCAATAAACCCCTGATCTCTCTCCAAAGAGCTTCAAACATTACCATGCCGGGCCTTTTTCGCATGCAGTTGCCATGAAAAGTAATGGTTTAGTAAGTTTGCCAAGAACAGGACAACCCAGTTCTTGCTTGTTGTATATATGTACTTGCATTTTTCAGGCGAGCTTCAAATGTCGCAGTACACACCTCTGTACACGGAGGCGACAAAGACAGCAGCCCGACCCTCTTCTTGCTGCACAACGCGCCTTTTGTATGGTTTAGCCTTGGGAGTCTCAGTCGTGAGCTGGACTACATGCGTAATTCTCTTATCGTCTGGCAAAAACGTAGTGGACACATACACGTTTGACTCGCGTCTCTCACTTTTCATCTCCAGAAATGAATCAGATTTCTGTGGAAACAAAACGGTGCTGCACGAAAGCGCATGCCCATCAGACGTCCTGCACAGGTTCACAAGCGACTTCGCAAAAAGCCCGTGCACACAAATTTCACCCCTGGAATCGACGGGAACTGGTGTTGTCGAAGTGAAGTGGGGCGAAAACTCCTTTACACGATACCCTCTGGCAGTGGACTCCAAAGACAGTGCCAAGTTTTGGGGGGTATTTTTGAGCCATGCAAACAGCCTCGTCCTGCTATTGTTTGTCTTTACCATTTCGGCTCTGTTTCAATTGTGGCGTTTTCTGTTCCTGAAGACGCCTGACAATGACCTGCTCAACGCCGAAATGTGCCCGTACGATTTGTGTCAGTATAATCCTGCCAGTGAAAATACTTGGGCTCAGACCCTTCAGTTTCGCCCTAGTCACGGCTCTCAGTTTTCAATGTGGTTAGAATTTACATTCACCGCCAGCATACAGCTCCTTGTCATTTCGTTTAATTTCCAGGGATTCAACGTCAACGAGCTTTGGTTCATAGTCCTGATCCAAGGGAGCTTGACTCTTCTGGGCTACATTGTGGAGGACAGCTTCGACAAACTGTATATGCCCTGCAAGCATCAGCACCAGCGCCCAATTCTGTTTGGCGAAGCAAGGCATCTTTCGGTATATTCACGATCACTTTGCATCGAAATATTAGCCTGGTTTCTTCATGCCACCCTGTGGACCAGCCTGTTCTCAAACTATGAAAACGTGAAGCAGGAGATCCGACAGCTGAAGAAAATCAGCTCTCATGAGCAGTGCAGGCACTCGCACGACATTCCAGAAGTGCCTGCGTTCGTCGAGGCCATCATATACTCTCAATTCGTCTTTTACACGCTGTTTGGGCTCGTCCAGTTTGTGCAGTTTTCTGGGTTCACGTGGTATAACCTAACAGCGTCGTGGGAACAGGCAGAGCTGGGATACGAAGATAAATGGCGTCAAAACAATCTGTACGTCTGGAAGAAAAGTGCTCTGGCTTACGCAGTGCTCAACGTTGTTTCCAAGGCATGCCTGGCTTTTATTCTTGTGTTTGGAACGGTGATGGAGTGACGGGGTTGTCCTTTCGAAGAAACAAATGCCGCAATCCAATATGCATGGCTCATGGGTGAATGAGTTCAGAAAGACCACAGGGCACAAACTTAATCAGTTGACGCTGGGCATACTGGCGCAGAATTTGTTGATTCCACGTTACCAGAACGTGCAAAGTCGGGCATAAACCTATATATGTGTTTAATGTGGTGTCAAAGAAGTGCAGTTTCTTCCAGAAATGGCCGCGCAGCTGATTTTTTACAACATGAGTCTTGTCCTGTTTGCGTCCTGCTTTCAGTATGCAATTCTCGGTGCATACAACCTTGCTAGAATGGACATGTATCAGACTGCCATTGATTACTTTATACTCCGCTTTCAGATTTTTGTCTACGGATCTGCATATGTATTGTCCATCTGCCTGCTATGCGTGCAGAAATCAGAAAGCGATAAAGGGTCTGAATCAAAAGGAGACCTGATCAAAGGCCAGTTTTCTGTGGATTTGATCTCGCTGTGTACCATTTCAGCGATTTCAGTGTTGGCGTTGGTGGGCGATAGCATCCTGTCTTGCTACACAACATCAAACAAAGGGTTTTGTGTCAACACATGGGACGGCAACTACCGACTTGCGTTTGCGTTTTTCTACTTCTTGATTGGAATGACGATACTTGGATCACTGCAGATTGTGCGCACAAAGACAAGGTCTGCTCTCTATGCAGATGGGGCCAGGAGAAAAACTTACATTTTTGTTTTCTATTGTCTTTATATTGCGTTCATCACCAACTTTTTCCAAAAGTTTGAAGAAGAATGCGGACACAAGAACCGTCAGTCCAGCCTGCCAGTGACTTCGCTTGTTATCATGACCCTGGTACTGAATATGATTCTTGAAATCCTACATTACAATGACTACGACCGGAACATGTCCGGTGCGGTGTTTCAGTTTAGTGTTCATGGCCAGTATCTTTTACACCTCGCGCTGTATGCCACTGTGTTCATCACTTACGACGGAATTTTAAACGACTACATCCTGCTCGCGGTCACTGTTTTTGTCTTTCTGTTTGAGATGCTGGGATTTGCTGCAAGCTTATACCACGACAAGAGTGATGATCACAAAGAGGCGGACCGGGGCAGCAAAGAGCATGACAGCGAAGAAGAAGACGACGACGAGCAGAAGAAATTGATCGCGTCAAATACGAATACTGCAGGTATGTTTTTTCGATCTCGAAGGGGGCAGTAAATCACCTTTAGGCGTTAAAAGTTGATGAAATTATTTGTACTACAAAATTGCCAAAATCCAGACACGTGAAACTCCGCCGGCGTACCTTAAAGTCCACACTGCATCCTACCATTTTTT